>Ga0316202_10000037_pt1 | contig 244165 bp, 256 predicted proteins | sample 3monrhotite_MG_FD_204934 | JGI IMG/M metagenome (GOLD analysis project Ga0316202, IMG submission 204934) | Microbial mat bacterial communities from mineral coupon in-situ incubated in ocean water Damariscotta River, Maine, United States -... | ecosystem: Environmental > Aquatic > Marine >...
AGAGATGGTGATGCCAGGCGATAACATCTCAATGGATGTTGAGCTGATCACGCCGATCGCAATGGATAAAGAGCTACGTTTCGCAATTCGCGAAGGTGGCCGTACTGTTGGTGCCGGTGTCGTCACCAGCATCACAGCATAAGGGGGCTGATTGTGGCAGCTACTCAAAGTATTCGTATTCGTCTGAAAGCATTCGATCATCGTATTCTCGATAAGAGTGCAGAAGACATCGTGGCAACTGCTAAGCGTACAGGTGCTGAGGTTCGTGGTCCTATCCCGATCCCTACCCGTATCAAAAAGTTTTGTGTGATTAAATCACCACACAAATACAAAGATTCACGCGAGCAATTCGAGATCCGTACGCATAAGCGTCTTTTGGATATCGATAAGCCAACTCCACAGACCGTGGATGCATTGATGAAACTTGATCTTCCATCCGGTGTGGATGTTGAGATCAAGCTATAAGCGGGAGATAGTGATGAGTGGATTGATCGCCCGTAAAGCGGGCATGACACAGATCTTCGATGATCGTGGTGCTTCTGTAGCAGTAACAGTTTTGAATGTTGAGCCGTGTAAAGTGATTGCACGCCGTACATCTGAGAAGGATGGCTATGATGCGATCCAGATTGGTCACGGTAAAGCTAAACGCGCTACTAACCGGGCTATGCAGGGGCATTATGCCAAGCAGGGTCAGGATGTTATGGGTGGCCTTAGTGAGTTTCGCGTAGCTGCTGATGCTGAGTTCGAGCTTGGCCAGGAGTTGGGCGCAACGATGTTTGAAGTTGGGCAGAAGCTTGATGTTGCAGGCACTTCAAAGGGTCGCGGTTTCGCGGGTGTGATGAAGCGTTATGACTTCGCTGGTGGCCGTGCAACACATGGTGCTGAAAAAGTTCATCGTCAGATGGGTTCTACTGGTCAGTGCCAATGGCCTGGTCGCGTATTTCCAGGCAAGAAGATGCCGGGTCACTATGGTGCTGAACGTGTAACCGTTCAAAATATCGAAGTGCTACGTGTAGATGAAGAAGAGAATCGTATCCTGGTTAAGGGTGCTGTACCTGGGTCTAAGAATGGCCTTCTGGAACTGCGTCCTGCCGTGAAGGGAGCATAAAGATGGCAAAGATCGATATCGTTGATCAGTCCAACAAGAAGGTTGGCACACGCGAATTGAACAAAGCTGTGTTTGGTCTTGAATCAGATGCTGGATTTGTTCACCGTGTTTATGCATCACTGGCGAGTGCTCAGCGTCTTGGTAACTCAAAGACAAAGACTCGTGGCGAAGTTTCCGGTGGTGGCAAGAAGCCATTCAAGCAGAAGGGAACAGGTCGTGCCCGTCAGGGTTCAACCCGTGCTACTCAGCTGCGTCATGGTGGTATTCCCCATGGCCCTAAGGGTGAGAGCAGCTTCACGTCACGCCTGAACAAGAAAGAGCGTCAGCGCGCAGTTCGTCTGGTTCTGTCTGATGCACTGCGTGATGGCCGTTTGATCGTGCTTGATAAATTTGAGCTGGCTGAGCCGAAGACCAAGAGCTTTACTGCAGTGGCAGATGCTCTGTCTGCAGCATCAGGCCTTTACGTTTTGGGTGAAGCAAACAGCGCTGTAGAGCTTTCTGGCCGTAACATTCCGAACACCAAAGTTGTTCTGAATGGTCAGATGAACCTGCATGATCTGCTTAAGTATGATCGTCTCGTTATGACTGAGGCTGCAGTTGCAAATATTGAGGAGAGCTTGGCATGAGTGCGAATTACGAAAATTTCAACACCCTGCGCCAGCCGGTAATTACTGAAAAGAGCTACACCGCTTCAGGTGATTCTAATCAGTATACTTTCCGCGTAGCGACTGATGCAACCAAACAGCAGATTAAGGCTGCGGTTGAAGCAATTTTTGAAGTTGATGTTGAGAAAGTTCAGGTCATCAACGTTCCAGGTAAAGAGAAGCGTCGTGGTGCTAACGTGGGCCGTCGCCCAGGTTACCGCAAGGCGATGATTCGTCTGGCAGAAGGTCAGACCCTCGAAGTGGCAGAAGAGGCATAAACAATGGCACTTAAAGTATTGAAACCCATGACCAACGGTTCACGCGGACGTGTGGCTGTTGTAAATCCGGAGCTTCATAAAGGCGCTCCTGAGAAAAGTTTGACTGAGGGCTTGAAAAAGTCAGGTGGTCGTAACAACAATGGCCGTATCACATCGGCACATCGTGGTGGCGGACACAAGCGTCTCTACCGCATGATTGATTTTAAGCGTGACAATCTTGGCGTTGAAGGTAAGGTTGCCCGCGTCGAATATGACCCTAACCGTACAGCACATATTGCTCTGGTCGTATTTTCCAACGGTGAAAAGCGTTACATCCTAGCTCCACAGGGCCTTCGTCCTGGTGATGCTGTTATGTCTGGCCCTGATGCTGAGATTCGTCCGGGTAATGCTCTGCCGCTGTCCAGCATTCGTGTTGGTACAATGCTGCATAATGTTGAGATGAAACCTGGCAAGGGTGGGCAGATGGCTCGCAGTGCCGGTGTTGGTATTCAGCTGATGGGTAAAGAGGGTAGCAAAGCTATTCTTAAGCTTCCATCCGGTGAGTTCCGTCGTGTAGAGATTCGTTGCATGGCAAGTATTGGTGTGATTGGTAATGCTGACCACTCTAACCGTAAGGTTGGTAAGGCTGGTCGCTCCCGCTGGTTGGGTATTCGTCCAAACGTTCGTGGTGTAGCCATGAACCCGGTAGACCATCCGCATGGTGGCGGTGAAGGCCGCACATCCGGTGGTCGTCATCCGGTAACCCCTTGGGGCGTACCGACCAAAGGTCATAAGACACGTAGTAAGAACAAGGCGTCGAATCGCGATATTATTCGTCGTCGTAACCAGAAGTGAGGTAAGTCATGGCGCGTTCCCTGAAGAAAGGGCCATACATTGAGGCTTCTCTGGAGAAAAAAGTCCAGGGTTCTCAAGAAGGCAAGAAAGGAGTGATCAAAACCTGGTCACGTCGTTCCACGATTTCACCTGAATTTGTGGGTCTGAATTTTGCTGTGCATAACGGAAACAAGTTTGTTCCTGTTCATGTTACTGAGAATATGGTTGGTCATAAGCTTGGTGAATTTGCACCAACCCGTACCTACTATGGTCACGGTGCTGATAAAAAGGCCAGGAAGAGGTAAGAGCTATGTCTGAAGAAGTACGCGCTCTACATAAAGACGCGCAGATTAGTGCCCAGAAGGCCCGCTTGATGGCTGATGCCATTCGTGGTTTAGGCGTCGATCGTGCTTTGGCTGTGCTTTCACTGTCGCCAAAGAAGTCGGCTGGTCTGTTTAAAAAGGTGTTAAAGTCTGCTGTTGCAAATGCTGAGCAGAATAACGGTCTGGACGTTGATAACCTCATCGTTTCGACTGTGACAGTTGACGAAGGTGCAACCCTGAAGCGCTATCGTCCGAAAGGTATGGGACGTATGCGTCAACGCTTCCGCCGTCGTAGTCACATTACAGTGGCTGTGGCTGAGCGCGGTTAAAGGAGTTCTTAGATGGGTCAAAAGGTCAATCCAATTGGTTTCCGTGTCGGTATCACCCGCGGTTGGGAGTCAGTATGGTACGCAGAGAAGAATTTCGGTGAGCAGCTTCGCGACGATATTCGCATGCGTCGCTATGTTAAGGCACGCCTTAAGCATGCTGGAATTTCACGTATTATTATCGAACGTCCAGCCGATAAGGTTAAGGTAACGGTTCATACCGCTCGTCCGGGTGTTGTGATCGGTAAGAAGGGTTCAGAGATTGAGGCGCTACGCCAGGATCTGAACAAAAAGTTTGGTCAGGAAGTGCAGGTCTACATTGTAGAGATTCGTCGTCCTGAAGCAGAAGCGCAGTTGGTAGCAGAAAATATTGCTTTCCAGCTGGAGCGTCGTATTGCATTCCGTCGTGCTATGAAGCGCGCAATGCAGGGTGCACTTCGCATGGGTGCTAAAGGTATTAAGGTTCAGTGTTCCGGTCGTCTTGGCGGCGCTGATATCGCACGTATTGAAGGCTACCGCGAAGGCCGTGTTCCGCTGCACACCATGCGTGCGGACATTGATTATGGCTTCACTGAAGCTAAGACTACATATGGAATTATTGGCGTGAAAGTCTGGGTGTTTAACGGCGAAAAGCTGGGTAACACTGACGAGACTGAAGCGTAAAGAGGCTTGTAGATTATGTTGCAACCTAAAAAGATTAAATGGCGTAAACACCATAAAGAGCTTCAGCGCATTCGCGGTATCAGCGAACGCGGTGCCAGCCTTAACTTTGGTGGCTTTGGCCTGAAGGCGATGGAGCCTGGTCGTATTACCGCTCGTCAGATCGAAGCGGCTCGTATTACCATGACTCGTCACATCAAGCGTCAGGGCCGTGTATGGATTCGTATGTTTCCTGATCTTCCTGTATCCAAGAAACCTGCAGAGGTTCGTATGGGTAAGGGTAAGGGCTCTCCGGAATACTGGGTCGCTGCTGTAAAGGCTGGTCGTATTCTTTATGAGATGGATGGTGTTGATGAGGTGGTTGCTCGTGAGGCACTGACTCGTGCTGCAGCGAAGCTTCCAATTCGCACCAAGATTGTAGTTCGTGGAGTTGGACGATGAAGGCAAAAGAGTTGCGTGATCTTTCTGACGCTGATTTGAATGAGCGTGTAAATGAACTGGCTGCTGAAGGTATGAAGTTGCGTTTTCAGAAGGCGACCATGCAGTTGACCAACACAGCACGTGTTGGACAGGTTCGCCGTGAAATTGCCAGCATCAAAACAATTTTGGCTGAGCGCGGTTAAGGGGTTAGATGATGTCCGAAGCAAATAGCAATAAGCGTCGTCTTGAAGGCGTAGTGGTAAGCAACAAAGGTGAGAAGACCGTTGTTGTTCAGGTAGAGCGTAAGTTTCTACACCCCCGCTACCGCAAGACTATTCGTTCGCACAAGAAATATATGGCGCACGACGCTGAGAACACCTGCGAGATTGGCGATACAGTTCGTATTGTTGAATCAGCACCTATTTCACGCAGAAAGCGTTGGCTCATGGAAGCGGTTGTAACCCGTGCCGAGCAGCTGTAAGCGAGGTTAACGATGATTCAGAATGAAACAGTATTAAATGTTGCTGATAACTCTGGTGCACGCCGTGTTGCCTGCATCAAGGTTCTTGGTGGTTCCAAGCGCCGTTATGCAAGCGTCGGTGACGTGATTGTAGTTGCGGTTAAAGATGCAGCACCGGGCGGAAAAGTGAAGAAGGGTGAAGTGCAGCGTGCTGTTGTCGTTCGTACTGCTAAAGAGTTTCGTCGTGCAGATGGCAGCTCTATTCGCTTTGATGAGAATGCAGCTGTACTGCTAACTAAAAACGGTGAGCCGATTGGCACACGTATTTTTGGCCCTGTAACACGTGAACTGCGTAACAAGGGTTACATGAAAATTATTTCTCTGGCTCCAGAAGTACTTTAGTCAGAGATGGTGAGGCAAAAAATGGCGACAAATATCAAGTCCCGAATCCGCCGTGATGATGAGGTGGTAGTGATCGCAGGCCGTGATAAGGGTGCGCGTGGAAAAGTAATCCGTGTTCTCTCTCAGGATGGCCGAGTGCTGGTTAACAAAGTTAACATGATCAAGCGCCACACGCGTCAGACACAGAATACCTCTGGTGGTATTGTTGAAAAAGAGGCACCCATTGCGATCTCAAACGTGCAGTACTACTGCTCAAACTGTGATGCTGGTGTTCGTCTTGGCGCAAAACAACTTGAAGATGGACGCAAGGTTCGCACCTGCCGCAAATGCGGTGAAGTGCTAGACCGCTAGGAGTTCTTAAGATGGCACGTTTGAAAGAAGATTATAATGCACGCGTTGCACCAGCTCTTCGCGAAGAGCTTGGTTACAGTAATGCGATGCAGGTTCCATCGATCAGTAAGATCGTGGTAAACATGGGTGTTGGTGAAGCATCTCAGAATCGTAAAGAGATTGATGGTGCGTTGGCAGATATGGCAGCGATTACCGGTCAGAAGCCCGTAACTACAAAGTCTCGTAAGTCTATTGCGAACTTTAAGCTTCGTGATGGTATGGTTGTTGGTTGCCGTGTAACGCTTCGTGGTGATCGCATGTGGGAATTCCTGGATCGTCTGGTGAATGTCGCACTGCCACGAATTCGTGACTTTAAGGGTGTTAGTCCTAAGTCTTTTGATGGTCGTGGTAACTTCACACTGGGCCTGAAAGAGCAGATTATCTTCCCTGAAATTGAGTATGATAAGGTAGATAAGCTTCGTGGTATGGATATCACGATCTGCACCACTGCTAATACAAATGACGAAGGACGCGCACTGCTGAAACAGTTCAGCATGCCGTTCCGGAATTAAGAGGAGCTTGAAATGGCGACAAAGGCTCTGATTGCCAAGTGCAATCGTAAACCTAAGTTTAAAGTACGTGCTTATACGCGTTGTCAGCTGTGCGGTCGCCCGCACTCCGTTTATCGGAAGTTTGGCATCTGCCGTATCTGTCTGCGTAAACATGCCCTGGCCGGAGAGATTCCGGGCATGGTTAAATCTAGCTGGTAAGCGAAGCGAGTAGGAGAATTATCTTATGATGATGGATCGAATTGCCGATATGCTGACTCGCATTCGTAATGCGCAGACTGCCGGTATTGAAAAAGTAGAAATGCCTGCAAGCAAGACACTGCTTGCCATGGCTGAAATTTTGAAGGAAGAGGGCTATATCGCTGCAGTTAAAGCGTATAACCATAAAGGCCATCGCTTCCTGCGCATGACTCTGCGTTACGATGATGAGGGCGCACCTGTGATCCGTGAAATTCAGCGTGTTTCTAAACCAGGACGTCGCGTTTATTCCGGAGCCGATGACCTTCCTCGTGTTCGTCGCGGGTATGGCGTTGCCGTTGTGAGCACTTCACAAGGTATCATGACTGATAAAAAAGCACGTGCAGCGAAAGTTGGCGGCGAAGTGCTCTGCACAGTATTTTGAGGTAACACGATATGTCTCGTATTGGTAAACAACCTATTACACTGCCATCTGGCGTAGAAGCTAAGATAGACGCTTCAGGTGTTACTGTGAAAGGCTCAAAAGGTGAAATGACATCACCTCTTTTTGATGGTATCACTGTTACACAGGAAGGTTCTGAGCTTCAGTTGGCATGTGCTGACCTTGGAAACAAGAAAATGAAAGGTAACTTTGGTCTTGCTCGCGCACTACTGGCAAACAATGTTGTTGGTGTTAGTGAAGGGTTTAAGAAAGTTCTTGAGTTGCGCGGTGTTGGTTATCGTGCGCAGGCTCAGGGTAAGAAGTTGAACCTCTCTTTGGGGTTCTCTCATCCGGTTGAATACAATCTTCCGGAAGGGGTCGATGTACAGGTAGAGAAGAGCAATATCACTATCAGCGGGTTTGATAAGCAGAAGGTTGGGCAGGTTGCTGCTGAGATCCGCGCTTACCGTCCGCCTGAGCCTTATAAAGGCAAGGGCGTCCGTTATGCTGATGAGTATGTCGCAATGAAGGAAGGTAAGAAGGCCTAATTCTTCGGAATCAGGACTCTTCTTTAATAGATTAAGCAGGAGATTATTTCATGTCTGCAATGCGTTACGAAAACAATGCTGCAATCCGACGCTCCCGTCGTGTTCGCGCACGTGTAAAGTCAACTGGACGTCTGCGCCTGAGCGTTTTCCGTTCGGCTCGTCATATCTATGCACAGATTATTGACGATGCGGAAGGTAAAACCCTGGCAACAGCATCCAGCCTTGATAAAGAGATTAAGGGTGGTGGCAATCGCGAATCAGCTGAGGCTGTAGGTAAGCTACTAGGCGACCGCGCTGTTAAAGCAGGTATTAATGAAGTCTCTTTTGATCGTGGTTCATTCTCATACCATGGTCGTGTACAGGCACTGGCAGAAGGCGCACGCGCTGCCGGTCTGAAGTTCTAGGGGTATATCGATGATCAATGCTGAAGAATTGGAATTGACTGAAAAGCTGGTTGGTATCAACCGCATCTCAACTGCTACTGCTGGTGGCCGTCGCATGAGCTTCACTGCTCTGATGGTTGTTGGAGATGGTAATGGGCATGTTGGCTTTGGACACGCTAAAGCAAAAGAGGTTCCTGAAGCGATTCGCAAGGCAAATGAGATTGCCCGTAAGACTATGATTTTTGTTCCTCGTAATGACGGTACTATTCATTATCAGGTAACAGGCATTCAGGATGCTTCTCGAGTTTTGATGAAGCCTGCAAGTGAAGGTACTGGTGTAATCGCTTGTGCAGCAGTACGTGCGGTACTAGAAGCGGCTGGTGTACAGGATATCTTGACCAAAAGTCAGGGTTCCCGTAATCCAATCAATGTGGTTCGGGCAACATTTAATGGCCTGAAAGATTTAGAAAGTCCCGAGCAGATTTCCGCACGTCGCGGTAAGTCAGCCTGATTTTCGTAAGCATTAGCAGTTAACAGGAGTATATGAACATGGCCAAAAAGAGTGTTATCCGTGTTCGTCAGATCAAGAGTGGCATTGCATGCCCTAAAGATCAGAAGGCGACTCTTACAGGTCTGGGTTTCCGTCGTTTGAACCAGACTGTTGAGCTAGAAGATACGCCATCCGTTCGCGGTATGGTAAATAAGGTACGCCACCTCGTACGCATCGAAGATGCGGAATAAGGTAGGGGAGACAGATCATGAAACTAAATGATATTCAGCCTGCAAGTGGCTCCCGTAAAGGACGTAAACGGCTTGGCTGTGGTATTGCATCAGGCCAGGGTAAGACTGGTGGTCGTGGACATAAAGGTCAGAAGTCCCGTTCAGGTGGTAAAGTAATGCGTGGCTTCGAGGGCGGTCAGATGCCTTTGATCCGTCGTGTGCCCAAGCGTGGTTTTACTCCAATTTCCAGAAATGAGTTTCAGGTGATCAATGTTGGTCAGCTGGAAAGTTTTAAAGCTGGATCTAAGATTGATGCGGCTAAACTGTTTGAGGCTGGATTTGTTCGTAATGCAGTTGATCCAATCAAGCTACTGGCTAAAGGTGAGCTTACTAAAAAGGTGAATCTGACTGTAACTGCTGCATCTGCTTCTGCTAAAGCGAAGCTTGAAGCTGCAGGTGGCAGTTTGACAGTGGCTGAGGCTAAGTAAGATGTCGCAAGCAGGTCAGCTGGGGGGATTGGCAAATGTTGGTAAGATTCCGGAGCTGAAGAATCGGATTCTGTTCACGTTGGCAATGCTGATCGTTTATCGTTTGGGTGCACACATTCCAGTACCGGGTATTGATGCTTCTGTTTTGGCTCAGTTTTTCAGCCAGGCTCAGGGTAGCCTTTTGGGCATGTTCGATATGTTTTCAGGTGGAGCTCTTTCTCGCTTGACCATCTTTGCGCTTGGTATTATGCCATATATTTCAGCTGCAATTATTATTCAGTTGATGACGGTCGTCTCGCCAAAGCTGGAGCAGTTAAAGAAAGAGGGTGAAGCAGGGCGTCGTAAGATTACCCAGTATACCCGTTATGGAACTGTTGGTCTGGCATTCTTCCAGGCAATCGGTATGTCCATTGGCCTGGAGTCATTTTCTGTAGCAGGACAGCCTGTTGTTATTGACCCTGGCTTTGAGTTCCGCTTCATTACAGTGATTACACTTGTATCAGGTACTGTATTCCTGATGTGGGTGGGTGAGCAGGTGACGGAGCGTGGTATCGGAAACGGTATCTCAATGATCATCTTTGCAGGTATCGTTGCTGGGTTGCCATCAGCTATTGGTGGCACACTGGAGTTGGCTCGCACAGGCGAATACACCGCATTTACTGTGCTTGGCCTGTTTGCTATGGCGATTGCAGTTACGGGTGCTGTTGTCTTTTTTGAGCGTGCTCAGCGCCGCATTCCGATTCAGTATGCAAAACGCCAGGTGGGCAACAAGCTCTATGGCGGTCAGTCATCATTTCTGCCTTTGAAGGTTAATACTGCCGGTGTTATTCCTCCAATCTTCGCATCCAGCCTGATTCTGTTGCCTGCTACATTCGCACAGTTCACCAAGGGCGCTGAAGGTTTTGAGTGGTTGGGAGATATCTCTGCGATCCTCTCTCCAGGTCAGTGGCTCTATATGACAATATTTACTGCTCTTATTGTGTTTTTCTGCTTCTTCTATACTGCGATTGTTTTTAATCCTAAAGAGACTGCAGATAACCTGAAGAAGAATGGTGGGTTTATTCCCGGTATTCGTCCTGGTCAGAAAACATCGGATTATGTTGATGCTGTTTTGACTCGAATCACTGTTGTTGGTGCAATCTATGTGGCTCTTGTATGTCTGCTGCCGGAATACCTGATCAGCCAGCTATCTGTGCCGTTCTACTTTGGTGGTACCAGCCTGTTGATCGTTGTTGTTGTGACCATGGATACCATGTCTCAGGTTCAGTCTCACCTGATGAGCCATCAGTATGAAGGTTTGATGAAACAGGCTCGTCTGAAAACAAGCCGTTAAATGAACATTGTTCTGTTTGGACCTCCGGGTGTAGGAAAAGGCACTCAGAGCGATATGCTTGTCAACGAGCTGGGTGTTATCCACTTTGCGATGGGAGATATTCTTCGAGCTGCCGTAAGCGAAGGCACAGCCCTGGGCCTGAAGGCCAAAGAGTATATGGATGCAGGCAAGCTGGTTCCTGATGAAGTCGTTATCGGGATGATTGAAGCCCGGATAACAGACTCTTCTGTTAATGCTGGTTTTTTGCTGGATGGCTTTCCCCGCAACGTTTCTCAGGCAGAGGCTTTGGCTTTGATGCTTGAAAAACATGCTAAACAGATCGACCGGGTTGTCTTTATGGATGCGCCTGAAGATATGTTGTTAGAGAGACTTTGCGGTCGATTGATATGCAGGGGTTGCGGTTTTGGATTTCATCGGCATTATTCGCCCCCCCGTGAAGAAGGGCGTTGTGATAGATGTGGTGGTGAGCTCTACCAGAGAGATGACGACAAGGAAGAGGTGATAAGCCAACGTCTTGAAGTTTATGGTGAGCAGACAAAGCCATTGCTGGATTATTATAAAGCTCTGCCGGCATTCAGAAGATTGGATGCATCCGGGGAGATGAAGGCAGTTTATTCTGCACTGATAGAGGCGGTAAAGAGCCAAGGATGAAGAACTAAAACATGGCAAAAGAAGATATTATTGAGATGTCAGGGGAAGTTGTAGAGAAACTTCCAAACGCGATGTTTAAGGTTAAGCTCGAAAACGACCACGAAGTGCTGTGTACGATTTCAGGCAAGATGCGTAAGTTTTATATTCGTATTTTGCCAGGTGATAAGGTAACAGTGGAGATCTCTCCATATGACCTTTCACGCGGTAGAATTAGTTATCGCGAAAAATAGACAACAGAGGCTTTTGCCTGTTTGTTGGATTGGCAGGCCTGAACAGCTTGTCGTTAAAGAAACGACGGAGGTAGATCTGTGAAGGTCCGTGCGTCAGTTAAGAAAATGTGTAATAAGTGTCGGGTAATCCGACGTAAGGGCGTGGTTCGCATTATTTGCGATAATGCACGTCATAAGCAGCGTCAGGGCTAACCTGACTTACTGCTACAAGGAGGCGTAAGTGGCACGAATTGCCGGTGTAAATATTCCGACGCAGAAGCGCGTCGAAGTTGCATTAACCTATATCTTTGGTATTGGTCTAAGCAGCTCACGTAAAATTCTGGAGAAGGCGAAAGTCAGTCCGGAAGCTCGCGTAAAAGACCTTAGCGATGCTGAGGTTAACAATATTCGTGGAATCATTGATACGGATTATACCGTAGAAGGTGATATGCGCCGTGAAGTTACCATGAGTATCAAGCGTCTAACCGACCTTGGTTGCTATCGTGGCCTTCGTCATCGTAAAGGTCTTCCAGTCCGTGGCCAGCGCAGTAAAACAAATGCTCGTACCCGTAAAGGTCCTCGTCGTACCGTTGCTGGTAAGAAGAAATAAAGGTTGTAGGTAAGTAGAATGGCTGCACCAAAAACAAAAACAACTGCTAAAAAACGCACACGTAAGAATATTGCAAATGCAGTAGCTCACGTGAAAGCGTCTTTTAACAACACAATTATTACGTTTACCGATGAATCAGGTAACGCTATTAGCTGGGCAACCAGTGGTGGCGCCGGTTTCCGCGGTTCACGTAAGAGCACACCGTTCGCGGCGCAGGTTGCAGCAGAAGATGCTGCCCGCAAGGCAATGGATCATGGCGTAAAGAATGTATCTGTACTCGTTAAGGGTCCAGGTTCAGGTCGCGAATCAGCACTACGTGCTATCGCTGCTGTAGGTCTTAACGTTACATCGATCCGCGATGTGACCCCAATCCCCCATAATGGCTGCCGTCCTCCAAAACGGCGCCGCGTTTAGGAGTTTTAGACAATGGCTCGTTATCTCGAGGCTAAATGCCGTCTATGTCGTCGTGAAGGCGAAAAACTCTACCTGAAAGGTGGAAAGTGCTATTCGGACAAATGTCCGATTGAGCGTCGTCCATATGCACCAGGTATGCACGGCCAGAGCCGTCGTCAGAAAGTATCTGACTATGGAACCCAGCTTCGTGAGAAGCAGAAGGTTAAGCGTACTTATGGTCTGCAGGAGAAACAGTTTCTTAGCTACTACAAAGAAGCTGACCGTAAACAGGGCGTAACAGGTTTGAACCTGCTACAGCTTCTGGAGTCTCGTCTGGACAATATTGTATATCGAATGGGTCTTGCATCTTCTCGTACCGAGGCGCGTCAGCTTGTTCGTCACAACCATGTAAAGGTAAATGATCGCTGGTTGAACATCCCTTCGTATCAGGTTCCTGTTGGCGCACGTATCTCTATCAACGAGAAGGCTGCAGAGCATCTGCGTGTTAATGCTTCTCTTGAGGCGGCTTCACAGCGCGGTACTGCTGAGTGGCTGGATGTTGATCTTACAACCAAGCAGGCCACTTATCGTGAACTTCCTGCACGTGACCAGCTGGATCCGGGTATCCGTGAACAGCTGATCGTAGAATTGTACTCCAAGTAATCACTGAGGTCATAAAAGTATGGATCTGATTAAACCACGTTCGATTACGGTTGAGGAAATTATTCCCGGCCGCACAGCAAAGATTGTCTTTGAACCACTTGAGCGTGGTTACGGTACAACTATTGGTAATAGCCTTCGGCGCATGTTGCTCTCTTCTCTTCCTGGAGGGGCAGTAACATCAGTTAAGTTTGAAGGTGTTATGCATGAATATGATACTATCAAAGGTGTTCGTGAAGATGTTATGGATATTATCCTGACTCTGAAAGAGTTGGATATTGCCATGGAGAATAACGAATCAACTTCAATTTTAATGGATGTTAAAGGCCCTGCTGTTGTCACTGCCGGCGATATTCAGTGCCCAACTGGCGTAGCTATCATGAATCCTGAAATGGTCATCGCACATCTGAATGAAGATGCTGTTCTGAAGTTTGAAGCGATTGCAGAGAAGGGTCGAGGATATGATCCGGCTCACGAGCGTGAAAATGATGATCGTGCAGTAGGATTCCTTTTGGTGGATGCTTCTTATTCTCCGATTCGCCGTGTTGCTACCCGTGTTGAAAATGCACGAGTAAGCCAGAAGACTAACTATGACAAGCTTATCATGGAGATTGAGACCAACGGATCACTAACTCCAGAAGAGGCTATAGGTGCAGCTGCTGATATTATTCAAAACCAGCTTGCAGTCTTCTCTGACTTCAGCGCTCTTGAAGATGAGAGTGCTCAGGAAGCTGAAGATGACGGCATTGAAGAAGTACTAGCTCAGCCAATTGATCACCTTGATCTTTCAGTGCGTTCAATGAACTGCCTGAAGAGTGATGACATCTTCCGTGTGGGAGATCTTGTTCAGCGTACTGAGCAGGAGATGCTGCGTACACCAAACTTTGGACGTAAGTCACTGACTGAAATCAAGGAAGTGCTTGAGAATATGGGCTTGGGACTAGGTATGAAGCTGGAAAGCTGGCCACCTGAAGAGTCCACAGAAGCTTAAGGAATTGAGAGAGGTAATACACGATGAGACATCGTAAACATCATGGTTCTCTTGGACTGCCAACCGGACATCGTCGTGCCCTGCTTGCAAACCTGGCAACAGCGCTGCTAACACATGGCCGTATTGAGACTACACAGGCTAAGGCCCGTGCAGTTCGTCCGTATGTAGAAAAACTAATCACACTGGGTAAAGCCGGAGATTTGCACTCTCGTCGTCAGGCGTTGGCCAAACTTCGTTATCGCCCGATTGTTGATCGTCTGTTCAATGATGTGGCTCCGGTTTTTGCAGAGCGTTCGGGTGGTTATACTCGTATGATCAAGACCCGTCACCGTGCTGGCGATGCTGCTCCAATGGCAATTATTGAATTGGTAGATGCAATTTCGACTGGTAAAGCTGAAGAGGCTGCTGAAGCGTAAGCTTTCACAACTGCTTATGATCTTTAAAGGAGGTGCATTTATGATGCGCCTCTTTTTTTGTCTGTTTTACGAAAAGGTTGTTTTCGTTAACAGATGATTGACCCGGAGGTGATTCCCGGTTTGAATGCCGCGCATGAAATATTGTATGCGTTTACCAATTCTAATAATTGCAACACTGCTGTTATCTTCATGCGCTGAAATGCCTTCTCTGGTGCAGTGGCATGATGAAACTGAAAAACCTGATTACTCTAAAGGAACATCCAGCTCTGCTGAAGCAGAATCTCGTGCGCCTTTAGATGTGCCGCCTTCATTAAGGGGTGATGTCGAAGTTCCGACGCCTTCTGAAGTTGCATCTGATAAAGGCGAATTGCCAAAGGTGGTCAAAAAGAGTGTGGCTGGTAAGGCGGTTGCACTTGATGCAAAGCTCTATGAGGCTGATGCGGCAGTTGTATTCTCAGCAGTTGTAGATGCGATGACTTCTCTGAATATGCCAGTTCAAAGCGTCGATTCTCCGAGTGGGACAGTTACTACAGATTGGATTCGTCAGAATTCAGTCAGCACAAAGGTTGCGACCTCTGCTTTAAGTGGCCTGTTTGGTAGCGATGGCATTGAGGGTCTTCGTTACCGTTTCGTAGTTCGAGTACTGCGTCAGAAGATAGAAGAAAAGGTTCAGACCCGGCTTGAAATAAGAACTGTGAGCCAGGCATTTATTAATCGACACTGGGTTAACAAACCGATTCAACGTAAGGTGAGTAATGAGTTGTATTCAGCTGTAGATGATCGTCTGTCAAACTGATTTAGCTATAAAATTTATTGCTTAATAAGAGGGTGACTAATCAGTTGCCCTCTTTTATTTTGAGTCACAAATCAGATGCTTAAGCGCTCTGCCTGGATGTGGCTGCCGCATTAGTGATTCACCAACAAGAAAACCGTAGATATTAGATTTATTCATTAACTGTATATCACTGTTGGAGAAAATACCTGATTCAGTAATAATCGCTTTATCAGCAGAGATGTGCTCCAGCAGCGAAATCGTTGTCTGAAGTGAGATATCAAATGTGTGAAGGTTGCGATTGTTAATGCCAAGTAGGGGGGTATCAAGCTTTAGGGCTCTCTCTAACTCTTCCGCATTATGAACTTCAGGGAGAATAGAGAGTCCCTGCTCAATGGCCGTAGAGGCGAGCTCCTGTGCTAATGTATCATCTACCATTGCCATAATGATTAGAACGCAGTCAGCACCCATCATACGGGCTTCTGCGACCTGGTAAGGATCAATTATGAACTCCTTTCTAAGGATCGGAAGGTTTACACTCTTTCGAATATCCCGGACGTATTGGTCAGAACCCTGAAAATATTTTACATCGGTTAGAACAGAGAGACATGTTGCATCTGCCGCTTCATAAGCGCGGGCAATCCAGACCGGGTCAAAGTCTTCACGGATAATACCTTTAGAGGGAGATGCTTTTTTCACCTCTGCAATCACAGCATTTCTCTTGAGCCGAATGCGATCCACAAGCACGCCAGCAAAGTCCAGTGGTGAATACTCTTTGGCCCGCCTCAAAACTTCCTGTTCAGAGAGCCTGGATCTGCAATCAGATACCCAGCTTCTCTTATAGGCGGCAATTTCGTTGAGGATTGAACTCATGATTGCTTCTGGGTGAAACTAACCAGTGAAGAGAGAGTCTGTTGAGTCCTGCCTGAATCAATCGCTTCGGCGACCATGGCAATGCCATCTCCGATGCTGTCAGCCCGTTCTGAGACCCAGAGGGCAGCACCTGCATTGAGTAGCACAATGTCACGCGCGGCACCTGGTTGCCCTGCAAAAATATGCTTAATAATTTCAGCGTTATAAATAGCATCACCCCCCTTAAGTGCTTCAGGGGTGGCAAACGGCATGCCGAATGCAGACGGGTCGATTTCAAATGGTTCGATATCACACCCCTGTTCAATAAGGAATGCATCAGTGATATTGCTGGTTGTGATCTCATCAAGGCCATCACGTCCATGCACAACAAGCGCGCGTTTTACACCAAGCATTTTTAGTGCATCGGCAACAAGTTCTAGCTTGTTCTCTGCATATACACCGAGCAGCTGATATTCTGCACCGGCAGGGTTTGTCAGTGGGCCAAGAATGTTGAACAGTGTTCTGATGCCGATCTCCCGGCGTACCGGGCCGGCATGGCGCATGGCTGGATGAAGGTTGGGGGCAAAAAGAAAGCCGATACCAACTTCATCAATACAGTTTGCGACCTGTTCGGGCGTTAGCTCCAGCTTTACCCCAAGAGCCTCCAGCACATCTGCTGCACCGGATTTGGAAGACATGGCTCGATTTCCATGTTTAGCAACTGGCTGACCGCAGGAGGCAACAGCAATTGAGACTGCTGTTGAGATGTTGAAGGTGCTTGCGCCATCACCACCGGTTCCACATGTGTCCAGTAGTGCTGTGGCGTTTGGATTGATGCGGGTGGCTGCAGATCGCATGGCCTGAGCCGCACCAGCAACCACTTCAGCAGATTCGCCACGAATCGTGAGACCCATCAACAGAGCGCTGATTTGGGCCGGAGTAGCCTCTCCTTTCATAACCAGATCAAAAACTTTTTCTGTCTGCTCACCGGAAACAGGAAGATCAGCTTGAAGTTGTTGAATTGTTTGCTGAATAAGCTGAGTCATGGCTAAGCCTCCAGAAAGTTTTTAAGCATATGGTGTCCATGTTCGGTAAGGATGGACTCAGGGTGAAACTGAACACCAAAAGTTGGATGTTCCCGGTGTTGAAGCCCCATCAGCTCACCCTCATCTGTCCAGGCTGTCCGAATCAGGGTTTCAGGTAGAGGCTCTTCAACAATCAGGGAGTGATATCTGGTTGCTGTGAACGGCGATGGGATTCCTTTAAAGATGCCTTGGCCAGTGTGTTCAATAGAGCTGGTCTTTCCATGCATGAGGCGTGGAGAGCGAATCACGTTGCCGCCGAACACCTCGCCAATGGATTGATGGCCAAGACAGACTCCTAGAATCGGAATCTCACCGGAGAAGCGGCGGATGACATCCATTGAGATGCCTGCCTCATGTGGGGTGCAGGGGCCGGGGGAGATCAGGATGCGGTTAGGGTTCATTTCAGCGATTTCACTCAGTGTGATCTGGTCGTTGCGGAATACTACCGGCGTATCTCTTAGTTCCCCCAGATATTGAACCAGATTGAAAGTAAATGAATCGTAATTATCAATGACTAGCGTCGAGCTCATTATTTATGCTCCCGATTTGAATCGTCAGGTTGAAGCTGAGCCAGTGCAACCGAGTGGAACATGGCCGTGGCCTTGTTGACACACTCCCGGTGTTCACTGGTCGGGTCGGAGTCGGCGACGATGCCTGCACCGGATTGAACATTGATGATGCCATTCTGGATCACAGCTGTTCGAATGATAATAGCGGTATCCATCTGCTCTCCTCCGAATGAGATATAACCGATGCAACCACCGTAAGGGCCTCGCGCCTCATGTTCCAGCTCATCGATGATCTGCATGGCACGAATTTTTGGAGCACCTGAGAGCGTGCCTGCTGGAAATGTTGCTGCCAGCAGATCCAGTGCATCCACATCATCACGCAGATCACCTTCGACCTGTGATACAATATGCATTACATGTGAGTAACGTTCGATGCACATCGATTCATTGACGGTAACCGAACCATAATCGCAAACACGACCAAGATCATTACGGCCAAGGTCAACGAGCATTACATGTTCGGCCAGCTCTTTGGTATCCTGAAGCAAGTCAACTTCAAGCGCTTTGTCCTCTTCATCTGTTTTTCCACGAGGCCGAGTTCCTGCAATTGGACGGACAATGGCACGATTACCCTCTTTGCGAACAAGAATTTCAGGGGAAGAGCCGATTAAAACCGTGTCATCGACATGAAGATAGAAAAGGTAGGGAGATGGATTGATATGTCGCACAGCACGATAGATGTCCAGAGGATCACAGGTCAGTTGTGCGGAGAAACGTTGTGATAACACCACCTGAAAAATATCGCCGGCAAGGATGTACTCCTTAGCCTGGGCAACCATAGCCTCATAATCACTCTGATCGATATGGGACTGAGGAGCCTCTTCCTGAGTGTTGCCATTATCAAGTTGCATGGGTTTCGGTACTGCATTTTGTGCCAGCTTTTTCTGCATGCCATCAAGCAGGGACTCAGCCTGTTTACCATCACTCTCCAATACGCACAGGTGCATGGAGCCTTTCAGGCTATCCATGACAACAAAGCGGTCGATCATCATGAATGCGGCAACTGGTGCTTCCGTGTCGCTTGCCTTCACACCCGGTTCAAAGCGGTGGATGATATCGTAGGAGAAATAGCCGACAGCACCGCCGCTAAAAGGCAGGTCGCCAACATCTTCAGCGGCATCCTGATTGATAACCTGCTGACGAATCCATGTCAGAATGTCATTTCCAGCCTGATGGAGTTTCGTGCCGTCACGCTGATGGATCTCCAGAGAATCTTTCTGTTCAATAGATATTTGAGATGGTTCAAAGCCGATGATGCTGTATCGGCCAAAGTGTTCGCCACCTTCAGCACTTTCAAAAAGAAAACATTCGCCACTGCCGCGAAGGCGTGCAAATACGGAGACCGGCGTATCGCAATCAGCAGAAAGTGTGCGGCGGAATAGTTTTATTGAATCAGGCATCGAGTCAGGCTCTGGATGATGTTGACACTGGCATGTGCCCGTGGCTGTATTCGCGACCGCAACGGGTCGGAAGATTCATTGCTCTGGGGCCATAGCTCAGCTGGGAGAGCGCCACACTGGCAGTGTGGAGGTCAGCGGTTCGATCCCGCTTGGCTCCACCAGATAGAGAGCCGGAAACTGCTATCGTGCGGTTTCCGGCTTTTTTCTTTTGAGCATGGCTCTCTGCTACTGTTTTCATTGCTGCGAAACATACATTTTCTACTACAGCCGGGCTAGGCTCAATTCATTTGCGTGTTTTTGAATACAATGCATAAAAAAACCGGGCTAAGTAGCCCGGTTTCTATTTAATCGTGTGTAATTTTAGCCGTTTAGAATCGATCGAGAATGTTTCGATGCACGATGATGTCATGGCTATCTCGTACGGTTGCCATCCAGCGGGCAAATCGAACAGAGCCTTTCGCTTTTTCAACTTCAAGACGCATAGACTCTTTCTGTGATTCAAACTCACTCTCAGAAGGAGGGGTGATCTCTTTTACCTGTACCACGGCAAATCCTTTTGAAACCTCTACGGGCGTGGAGAGGATGCTTTTGTTTATGCCTTTAAATGCCTGCTCCAAAAGTGCTGGGGTGATCCAGTCTGATTCATCACCAATGCCGCTGTTTCGAACAGGTTTAGAAATATAGAGTGGCTGACCATACTTCTGCGCAAGGCTGTTAAGTGAAGTGCCGGCTGCTTTTGAGGTGATCTCTTCAGCCATTTTCAGTGCTTCAGTTTTTGCCAGTGCATTGCGTGCATCTTCGTAGACCTGAGCAGCAGCATCGGCAAAACTTAGAGTATCCGGCTCAATGCGATCTAAAACTTCAAGCGCTACAAAGCGACCATCGTCCAACTCCTGGACTTCCACAACCTGTCCAGGCAGTGCTGAGAAGGCTCTCTCCTGTAGACTTGAATCGCTGCCAAGTAGTTGCTCTCCAAGCATTTCGTCTTTACTGATCGGGCCGATTTCTGTCGCTTTTAGATCGAGTCCGGCAGCCGCTGCTTTTAGTGAATCTTCCATACCAAGGGCATCATCAAGAGCCTGTGAAACTTTGTAAGCCTCTTCTGCAGCTCTGGCCTTGCGAATTTCACTGGCAAGAGATTCATAGACATCTTTCAATGGTGTTTCTGTGGCTGCTTTGATCTCTTCGATCTTGATCAGGTGGAAACCATACTGGGTTTCGATGGGGCTGCTTACCTTGCCTTTATCAGTGCTGAATGCGGCTTCATCAAACTCAGGAAGCATGGCTCCACGAGCAAAGAAACCTAAGTCTCCTCCTTTGCCAGCGCTGTTGTCATCGGATGCTTCTCCGGCAACGGTTGCAAAGTCTTCGCCAGCATCAAGGCGGGCTTTGACCTCGTTGATCTTGTCAAAAGCCACCTGGCGTGAAGCTTCATCAGCGCCTCTTTTTACCAGAATATGTCTGGCACGACGCTGTTCAGGTGTCGTGAATTCAGCAATACGGTCACTGTAGGCTTTTTCCACTTCAGTGGATTCAATAGCCATGTCGCCGGAGAATGATTCAGGCGAAATTTCTACGGCTGTCAGTTTTACCTTTAGAGGTGATCGGTAATTTTGCTGGTTGGCCTCAAAGTAGGCACGGGCCTGAGCATCATCAATTTTGATTTTCTTAGCGATACTGGCCGGGTCAACAATCACTGCAGAGAGAACACGTTGCTCAAATTCGCGATTAAAAAAATCATGGATCTCCTGATCGTTCACCTGTGCAGATCCGATGACCGCTTTTTGCAGCGCATTGACCATCAGGTTCAAACGCTGATCATCTTCGTAATCACGTGTTGTTCTAAAGCCCATGTTGCGTGTAATAATCTTGTACCGATTAAGGTCAAATCCATCAGTAGACTGGAAGGCAGGGTTGCTCTGCAGGCTAGCCATCAGGGCTGCTTCAGGCGCTGTTAGCCCAAGCTTTTGAGCCTCATCAAGCATCAGTCGACGATTGATAAGTGTCTGGATTGTCTCTTCCTTAATGCCAAGCTGGTCTACGAGCTCTTTCGAAAACTGTTTGCCTAACATGGATCGATAGGCATTAAGCTGGCGCTCATAAGCCTGGCGGAATGCGCTGTCTGTTAGCGGCTTTCCGTCCACTTCAGCAACATACTCTACCTGACTTCCCATGAAGTAATCGCCAACTCCCCAAAGTGCAAAAGAGAGCACGATGCCGCCAAGTATAACTTTGGCGATCCAGGATTGGGCTTGGTTCCGCATTGATTCGAGCATTTTTCCCCCGAAAGTCTTGAAAATTTAACGCAATTAAAAGGAGGCGGGACGCTACTTAAGGGGGGGAGGCTCCGCAAGCTATGGATTGGCGTTACTCTCAGTAAAATGGCTTTTAGATTTTACATGATCCAAATTTTATAAATTCCACGATTAATTTCTGTAGCTGAACAGTTTTTTATTTTACAGGTTTAATCCATATAGCATAAATATGCTATATACGAGCCGTTTTTATCTTTTAGTATGCCCTCCGCATCTTCTTTTGGGAAAGGGATAAACATGTTTCGTCTATATACAGGGATTCTTTTATCTCTGCTCTCTCTGCCATCTTATCCAGAGGCATCACACAGTGCTGAAATTTCCACACCGTCTGTTGAAGAGAGTGCAGCCCGGCCATGCATCAGATTGAATCGTATCAATCTGGATGATGATCAGCTCAACGACAAAGAGCAGGAGAAGCTGTTCAGAGAATATATCGGCAGATGTATTGATGGAGCGCTGTTAAAAGCAGTGATTGCTGATGCCTCCGGTTTTTATATCAGTCGTGGCAATATCACAACCAAGCCTTATCTGAGAAAACAGACGATCAGTGATGGTCAGATTGATATAACTGTTCTGAAAGGGACGATAGAAAATATCGTTGATGCCTCTACAAACCAGTCAAATGCAAGAATAAAAACTGCATTCGCCTTTCAGCAAGGCAAGCTCCTGAATCTTAGAGATCTGGAGACAGCTCTGGAGATGATGAACAGGCCACCCTCCAGTGATGCGAGATTTGAGATCAAACCGGGGAGCAGAACAGGCACGAGTGTTGTTGCGATCAAGAGTCAGGATACGTTGCCTTTTCATCTGAGTCTGGGATTGACAGGGCGAGAAAACTTAAAGGATGAAAACCCCTACCTTACTGCAGAGCTGTCAGTGGATAACCCGCTGAATATCAACGATATACTCACTTTCAGGTACAATGGCAGCAGTATCCAACAGAAGTATCAAAGTAACAGGGGCGGAGAGATTAACTATTCGTTTCCTGTTGCGAGTTATCTTATAGAGGTCGTGGGGTCTCAATTTTCGTACAGGCAGGGTGTGACGGGTCTGAATGACACCTTTCTCTCCAGGGGTGATACTCAGGCAGTGCGTCTGAAAGTGAGTAAAGTGCTGATGCGCAATCAGAAGAACAAACTCAGTGCAGCACTCTCCCTCTACCATAAAGACACGAAGAACTACTTTTCTGATCAGTTGATTGATGTATCCAGCTATAAAACTACGTTGGCACAATTTGATCTGGCTCATACCTGGCTGCATAGCTGGGGGCAATTGACAACGGCATACAGTTATTATCAGGGCACGGATTGGTTTGGTGCGAGAAATGACAGGTATTTTAGTAGTCAGGGCGGTGCGGCAGATCGGGCAAAGCTGCAATTTAAAAAGCATACGCTTGATCTTAGCCTGCTCTATTATCTGTTTAATCCAGGCAATCAATTCAGCTCAAGTTTTCATCTGCAACGCAGCAATGACAATCTGCATGACAGTGACAAGCTGACGGTTGGCAGTGACTACACCGTGCGTGGTTATCTTAATCGCAACCTGTTTGGCAATAACGCCTGGTATGTCAAAAATGATCTGACAAAAACATGGGCGCTGAACATTGACCGATCACTTCTGCAGCAGTTCTCAATGTTTGTCGGTGGTGATTTCGGCAATGTTGCCTGTGAAGCCGATAACCGGGGCAATTGCGGCAAGATTTACGGTGCAGCAGCCGGCTTTAACACCAAATCCGAACATCTGGAGACCAGCTTTGTCTGGAGCCAGCCTCTGAAAAGATTAACCCAGACTTTCAAACTAAGAAGCCTTTTCAAGTTTGATCTGACGTGGAGATTCTAATGCAATATTTACGAGCACTCGTTAAAAAGATTCTGATCACCTATCTCTCCTGCTATCTTATTTTTGCACCATTGGCAGTTTCCGGTGCACCGTTAACCCCTGATGGTTCCACCCAGACCACGATTGATAGCGCAAGAAATGGTGTGCCGGTAGTGAATGTCGCCAACCCCTCTGCATCGGGGTTGTCGCACAACAAATTTACTGATTACAACGTCAACGCACAGGGCTTGATTCTGAACAACGCCAACACCTCCACGGTTAACACACAGTTGGGCGGTTACATCTTTGGTAATCCGAATCTGAGCAACAATGCCAGCGTGATTTTGAATGAGGTGACCAGCACCAACCGCTCTTCGCTGAACGGGTTTACAGAGGTAGCAGGCCCGGGAGCCGATCTGGTGATTGCCAATCCGAATGGTCTGACGATCAATGGCGCAGGCTTTATCAACACCTCCAATGTTACACTTACTACCGGAACGCCCGGTGTTGCGGGAGGTGCTTTGAATTCGTTGAATGTTACCGGTGGTGATATTGCGATTCAGGGAGCCGGGCTCAACACGCAGAGCCAGACCAGCACCAACATCTATACCCATTATCTGAATCTCAATGCAAAGATTCATGCCAATGCTCTTGATCTGAAGTTGGGAAAAAACCAGATCAACTATGTAAACAAAGCGATTACCGGTTCAACCAATTCAGGTAACACAACAGGGCTGTTGCTGGATGCTTCGGCTCTGGGTGGCATGTATGCCAACCGGATCGCTCTGGTTGGAACAGATGCAGGGCTGGGTGTGAACCTGCCGCCTGAAGTACTGGCCTCAACCGGAGATATCAGCATCAACAATGATGGTACGATTGCATTGCAGAAGGTGAGTGCGGGTGGAAATGTGGGCGTGAACTCTGCCAGCGCAGTTACTCTGGCGGGGAACCTTTACAGTGGAGCCAATGCTACAGTCACGGCAGGCAGTAATCTGTCTGTGAACGCAGGCGTGGTTGCGGGTGCCAAAACAGGCATGACCATCAATGCCAATCAATTGACCAATCAGGGCACGATCGTTGCAGGCCTGAATAAGAATGGCACGCTCAACAATACCGGTGCACTAGCTGTTACAACAACCGCTGTCACCAATAGTGGACAGATTCAAAGTGGCGGTAGTATTAATGTTCAGACAACTACACTGAATAATAGCAATGGTAAAATTGATGCTGCTCAGAATTTGGTGCTTGCCAGTAAGTCAGCAAACTTAAATAACTCAATCCTTTATGCAGGCAGTGACGCTACAGTTACGCTGGACAGGCTGGATAATGTTACAAGCTCTTCAATGGGTGCAGGCCGTAATATGACCATCAACGCAGTCAACGGAATCACCAACAGTGCTGATCTTCTGGCTAATGGCTCTATGACCTTAAGCACCAACGCCGGGGTAGTGAACAACAAAATCATATCATCGGGTGGGGTGATGCTGGTTAATGCCAATACGCTTGATAACAGAGCCACAGGCACAATCAGTGGTGGCACAGGCATCAGCAAACTTAGCATCGCTGGTAACATCAATAACCAGTCGCGAATCAGTGGCAGTGGCAGCCTTGAAGTGAGTGGTGCGGATATTATCAACACCGGCTTCTTCAGTGCAGGCAGCGACCTGACGATTCGTTCAAATAACCTGACCAATAACAGTACGCTGTTTGCCGGTAACAATATGAATCTCTATACCATGGCCGTTTTGAGTAATAATCCAACTGCCAATATTTTTGCCATGAATAATCTGGTGATGGCGGCAGATATAACGAACGCCAAAACTGGCACGATTACCAATGACAGAGGTCATATTGAGGCGTACCAGGGGAGTATGGGGGTCTACACCAGCAATCTGATCAACAGAACAAATCCGCCGATTGTTCAGGGTACGTATGTGGCAAGAGTCGCAGCGGTGCCTGCGGTACCCAGTCGTATAGTACCTGCCCACTGGCAACCGGCTACAGCCAATACACGTGCGCGTTTTGTTAAAGCAAGCCGGACACCTGCAATTCCTGCTAAGCCTGCCGTACCAGCGTATATAGTGGGTGGTACGCGACTCTCAACGGCTTCAACGACTACAGGTTGCGGCTTCAACTGTAAAAATGTGGTCACAACAAGTGTCGATGCGATGAAATTAACCAGTAGCTCTGCGCCTGCAACGATCAATGCTGGTAGTAACATGACACTGAATGCCACCAACATTAACAATCAGTACTCACTCATCTCTGCAGGCGGCAACATTCATCTCGCCTCACAGGTGGTGGATAACCAGCCGGTGGATATTCTCCAGGTTAAAACGACCAGTACGGCGATGTATAGAAACCAGACCTACTGTAAAGGATTTAACATCTTTGGGTGTTGGGGGGGATATGGAAACCGCATGGTGTATGCGGGCACCTCAGTCAGTTCAATCCCAAGCGTGAACAGTTCTGTCTCTTCGACCATTCAGGCTGGTGCTAACATCACAGGCAGTGCTGCCAATCTCACCAATGGTAATATTAGAAAAAATCAGGTGATCGCTCTCTCTACAGCCCAGACACAAAACACATCCACGACTGCAAACACGAAAGCTTCAAGCGGAATACAGCTCCCGGCAGGTAGTCTGGGGCTGTTTGTGGTTTCCCAAAACCCGCAGAGCCAATTTTTGATTGAAACGAATCCGCAATTCACATCGCTTGGGAATTTTCTCAGCAGTAACTACCTTCTAAACAAACTCAATGTTACTGCGACACTGAATATGAAACGGGTGGGTGACGCCTTTTATGAAAACAAGCTGATCCGCGACAGCATCTTTGCCCAGACCGGCCGCCGTTTTCTCAAAAGTGACCTGACCAGTGACAATGCCCAGTATCAGTATCTGATGGACAGTGCGCTGCAAGCGCAGCAGGAGCTTAAGCTTGTGCCGGGCATCGCGCTTACTTCATCTCAGGTTGCGATGCTGAACAGGGATATCGTCTGGCTTGAAGAGCAGACGGTGGCTGGGCAGAAGGTGCTGGTGCCTGTGGTTTACATCGCCAATATTGCAGACTACAGGGTTGAAGGCGGCAAGATCATTGCTGGCAATGATCTTGATCTGACGGTTGCAGAGCTTAAAAACAGTGGTCTGCTTGAAGCGGGCAACAGTCTGGCTGTTGATGCTTCCCAAACAATCAGTAATCAGGGTGGCTCCATTCGTGCCGGTGAAAATGTATCACTTATTGCTCAAAACGATATCGAGAATATTTCGGCCAATATCAAAGCCAAAAATATCATTCTGGCATCTGCTGATGGCACTATCATCAACAAGCGTTTCACCAAGGATCAACTGTTTGCAGGCGCAGGCTATCGTGACGCCACTACACAGATCGGTCAGGCAGGCAATATTGAAGCGACTGAAAACCTTACCCTGAATGCAGGCAAAACCATTGCTGTTACAGGCTCGAAGCTTAAAGGTAAAAATGTAGCCCTGAACGCTGAGCAGGTAGATATCAGAGTCACTGTCGATAAGTCCGACTACTCGGGTGGCTCATCCGGTTTTAATATCAAAGAGCAGTCTACTACACATATTGGCTCTGAAATTGAGGGGGAAAACATTGCGATTAACTCAAGCGGAAGGACTACGGTTGAGGGGAGCCGTGTCACTGCCAAAGAGAATCTGAATGTTGAAGCAGGAGAATTGAATGTGCTGGCTGTGAATGACAGCCGATATTCCGAGACTAAATCGACAAACAATGGTTTCTTAAGTAAGAGATCTGACAGCAGCAAAAAGGCCACCTCAACCAATATCGCTTCGAATCTGAGTGGTGGAAATGTTTCACTCTCCACGGTTAACGATTCGGAAAGCAGCGATGAAGGTGGTGCAATTAATATCATCGGCTCCAATGTGGCGGCCAAAGGTCAACTGGCCCTGAACAGTGCCGGAGACATCAATGTGCAGGCGGGATATGACGGCTCTCTGAGCGAAACACATACCAAAAAATCCGGCTGGTTTACCGGTGGTGCCCTCTTCTCCAAGAGCGAAGATCTGGAGGGTAAGCTCAATAAAACCGCTGCACTCAGCAATCTGAGTGGTGGCGATGTTTCGCTGAATGCGAAAGAGGATATTGCGCTTAAAGGTGTGAACGTCTCTGCAGAGAAGAGTCTCACCGGAACTGCTGAAAACATCACGGTTGAGAATGTGAATGATGAGGAGAAAACCTACTCCAAACATGAGAAGCTTACAGTGGGTCTGGGAGATATTGCTCAGACGGTTCTAAACCCGCTCTCTGCGATTAATGTGAAAGACGGTAAAGCATCCGTAACCATTGCCAAGGCGGATTTTAGCAATGCTGAGCAGGTGACCACCAAAACCACTGTGGTTAGCTCTAATCTTGAAGCGGGGAATATCAATCTCACCGCAAGAGACAATGATTCTGATCAGGATGCCAACAAGGAGAGCGACAAGGTGAATGCCGAAGGCAGAGAGGGTGCCCTGGGGCATGAGGGTAATATCCTTATCAAGGGCTCCAATCTTGTGGCCGATGGCGAGATCAATCTGACGGCTGAAAATGATGTGAATATCACCGAGGCCAAGGATACCGAGAAGACGACTTCGAAAGATCAGAAGGGTAAGGCAGAGCTAAAAGTCACCGTTAAGAACGAGTATGTGCAGATTGGTTATGCCGTGAAGGCAGCAAAAGAGGCGAAAGACAATCTTCAAAAGGCCAAAAGCAGTTACAGCCAGTACAAACGTGATCTGGGTGTTCAGCGGGGCAAGCTGCTCAAGCTCAAGGCCGACCTTGCCAACGGAAAGATCGGAATCGAGCAGGCTGATATTGATGAGTTTGAAGGGCTGATTGATGATCTGAAAGGCGATGATGCGTTTTATAAGGCGAACATCGCCTTGGCCGCTTCCGACCTGGTAACCAAGACTCTGGCGGTACAGAAGCAGATGGCAACGGCGCTGCAAACAGGCGAGACGATGGGCTTCAGTGCATCGCTGGAGCTTGATATTGATCTTCTGGAAGAGAAGTTCGAGGCGTACAAGGAGCGCAGTGTTGCCAGTAATCTGGTGGCTACGGATATCAATATCAAATCAGGTGAAACCACTACGGTACGTGGGAGCAATCTTCAGGCACGAGATACGATTAATGTTGATAGTAAAGATCTGAACGTTGTTGCCTCTCAGGATGTGAACAGCAGCAGTAACAGCTCCGAGCATAAAAACCTGAATCTCAGCATGGGTACATCGGGTGCGATGAGTGCCAGTGCCAGCCTTGATAGCTCAAAAGGCAGCAGCCGTGGGCTGACTAACAGCAATAGTCAGTTGTCTGCCAGCAACATCAACATCAATACAGGCGATCACACTAAGATTGCCGGTGCCAATGTTGCAGCGGGTGACACCCTGAACCTAAACAGCGGCTCACTGGAAGTGGCATCGGTGCAGGATAGCCAGAGAAGCAACTCCAAATCGCAGGGGTTCACTATCTCCGGTGGTTCTGATGGCATCAGTGGTGCAGGTATAAGGAAAGGTAACTCCCGCTCCAGCCAGAAAGAGACGGTGTTGACCACCGTAACTGGCGGCAACGTTAATATTGATGTGAAAAAGGATACTACGCTTAAAGGCGCAACCATTGCTGCTGTTGACAATGAAGGTAACGATAGTGGCAACCTGAACCTCACCAGCAAGACACTGGAAGTAAGCTCTTTGAACAACAGGCGCGACTCCAAATCCATGTCGCTGGATGTGGGTGTCGGGCAGACCGTGAGCCTTGATTACGCCAATGACCGATCCAACAGCAAGACCAAGACGCTTGGCACCCTCGGTGAGGGCAATATCAATGTTGCCAATGTTGATGATTCCAACACCAGAATGCTCAACCGGGATATCAATGATAACGAAGTGGATATCTACAACGTTGAGAGCCACAAGGGGCTGAAAGGCTCGCTGGATACAAGGTTGCTGACGAAAAATGGCCTCAACGATATTGCGGAAGACTTTGAACGTAGTAAGCGTGGGGCTCAGGCCATTGCCGATGTGGCAACGAAGGATGCGTTTGAGCTACAGGACACCTTTGCCCATATTGATGAAACACAGAAGGATCTGGACGTTCAAAAAGCCTTTGCGCTTGCCAACGATGGCAAGAACATCGAAGCGCTGCAAGGTGATGGTTCCACGATTGAAGAGAAGCAGGCTGCGATCAAGCTCTATGCACAACTCTATGCAGAGACTTATGGTATCGATATTGAGACGGCCAATGTGATTGCAACCAGCAAAGTGATTGGCGGGACCCATTACGGCAAGGATGGAACGTCTTCTATTGATATCAATGACAATGCGCAGCGCAATGCCACCGATTACGCCAATACGATGGGTCATGAAGTGGCGCATGCCAGAATCTCACAGGACAAAGTACGAGACAGGAAGAGTGAGAAGCTCAACGAAGAGTATGCCAATACGATGGGTGAATACTCTGCTGATGGCATGGAATTCAGTTCCGGGACTTATAACAATGTAAGTCTGGATCAAAACAAGGTTACCAATGATCATACTCAAACAGCCAGTGATAAAGAGCTGCTGACGAAGAACAACAAAGACTGGAGAGAGAATGTCCAGCGCGCCAGAAATGGTGATGGGGAGATAGATTATCGGCTGACACCTCATCAGGAGGCAGAGAAAGAGAAAGAACTTGCCCAGAGCGATGGGCCACTGTCCCGGGCGGTGATCGAGATCAAATATGATGCAATAAGTACGAAGCAGGGTGCCGCGGAGGCTGCCGGCATGCTCTATGGTGGTGTTGAACAGGCTATGACGGATGTTGTTGCCCTGGCAGCAGTTGTTGAGGAGATTTACAACGACCCTGCAAAAGCTGAAGCGTTGGCAGAGAGTCTTGATGCTGATTTGAATCGCTTGCAAGAGGTCATCAATGGGAGTGATATTACCCCTCAGGAGAAAGCAGAGGCCGAAAAGATGGTGCAAGGGATTGCCCAAAATGTTGGGTCGTTTGTAGAAGATGTATCGGTACTGGATGGTGAAGGTGTTGGGGCATCAGCGAATGAGGGTAAAAAGACAGGTGCAGCAATAGTTGCAGCTGTTGGGCTTGGTAAACTGAGTAAGTTCCTGAAAGGTAAGGCTCATAAGCCAGAAGTTGATGGGCCGAATGATCCGGTACATGATATTCAGTCGGGCGCAGATGTGAATAAATCTGGTGCTGAAAGGTATGGTGATAGATACAGGCCTGAACATGTGCCAGATAAGTCTGTAGTGTTGACTGACTTTCCGAAAGACAGGGAGATGGTGCATGTGTTTAATGTTGATCCTAGAAAGTCTGTTGATTCGCAAAAAGTGGGAGATTGGGCGATGCCGAAATCAGAGATTACAAGGCCGGACGGCACGATGATGAGCCCTGCTGAAATCCAGCAGAAGTTTTCACTTCCGGAGACACCTACACATATTGTCGATGTGAAGCCAGATAAGCATGTGCGTACCACTGTGAGTACGGTAGCGGGCAAATTGCCTGAGAATGGAGGTGCTGGTAATCACTTTGGTGATGGTGGCGGTCAGCAGTGGCGGATTCAGGAGGATTTAACTAAGTCAAAACAGTATGAGGAATGGTTTCAAAATCCTCGTCCATTGGAGGATGTGCAATGAGTGATATTGAATTTGCAGACAGGGATAGATTAGTAACAAAGTCTGGAATTGAATTGAATTTCATTGAGCTTGGTACGTTTCTAAATGCATATTTGGAACTTCAAGAGCGTATTATTGTCCATGTATATCATGACATTGATAAGAGACAACCTATATTCAATCTCTGCCGCAATCTTTTCTGTTACTCAAAGGAAGATGGTTCATTGATCTGGCAGATTGACCAGGCGTATCACCCTGATACGCGGGAGCCACTGGATGAGGTGTTTAAGTATATTGGCCTATGTGTTGAGAAAGAAAAAGGGCAGTGGTTGTCTTTAGAAGAAAACGGTTCAAAAATTGCAAGGCATAGGTGCTTAGATGGCAGTGAGATAGAGGGGCAAATTTATTTTAAGCCCTTTCGTTATGGAATTGACAAATTGGACACCATGACGTGGTCACAGTTTCCGCAGGAGTATTGGATAGATTATGAGACAGGAAAGCTTGAATGGTTTGCGTATCATCAGAAGATATGAGCCCTGCTGAAATCCAGCAGAAGTTTTCACTTCCGGAGACACCTACACATATTGTCGATGTGAAGCCAGATGTCCCGTCCGGGTGTCCGACGGTAGTTTTGTAGTCGATTCGGGGTTGTTTTTGCCCCGGATCGCTACTTGAAAGCATCAATCAGCATCTCGTCACATCAATTTTTCTCCTTTGAGTATCTTTCTGGCATGACTAATACCGATTTCCTCTCCGTTTTTATAAGCAAGGCATGTCATTCCTGCGGACAGTGATTTGCTGTCCGAATCGAGAAGGGAATAACGGCTTGATGGCATCACGGCGGTGGCAACCAGTAACCGATGAGCAATCCATCCCATGCCTCAAACCATTTGGCACGATTTGGGTTCCCTTTTTTGCCACTCCACACCTCGGCAGGCGTCCGTCCGTCCAGCCAGTCGTGTGGCCTTATATGGTTATAGAAAAACCGGAACAGGTGTAGCGAGTGGGCCAGTTCGTCATGTGAGCCAACCTCCCAGCGGTTTAGCTTCTCTTTGAGCGTGCCGAAGAAGCGTTCGACCCGCCCGTTCTGCCAAGGACATGCCACCTCAGTTCTCTGATGCCGGATACCGAGAATCCATAAGCCGAGCCTGAACGCCCCCGATGTAAACACCGCTTCGTTGTCCGTCCGCACATGTTGCGGTTTGCCGTATTTTTTAACCGCTTCGATCAGACATTCCAGCAAGGTGATGGATGCTTTATCCCGCAGTGCAGTCAGGCAAAGTGCTGCACGACTGCGATGCTCAACAATACCAAGAATATTGTGCAGCTTACCTGTTGAATCCGTTTTGCCCGTCAGATCGACCCCCCATATACGGTTGTGCGGCACAGGCCGTGGCCGCCTGTGTTTGATCTTTCTACGCAATACCTGAATCTCATAGTTGTGCTTTTTGATGATTCCATTCACATAACTTTTACCAACACTCATCTCCTTATGTTGATGCAGGCGATTAAAGCTATGGGCGACAGCTCTGCATCCCGCTTCCGGCATCAGCGCTTTGAGCTTAATAATCTCTCTTTTCACCCATGCAGGTTTTGGCTGACAATAGTGATGTCCGCGCACATTTTTTGATTTGGCTTTTCCGTAGCCGGACACAGCCCCAAATCGCCACGGCCTTAGCCATTGCATCAGGCATGCCACCCATAAAACAGTTATACACAGAATCAATGCTCTCCCCTTTTTACACCTTCATATTCCCATTGATTCATAATAAGGTATGCATAAGGAAGGGATAGCACTGTTGCATAGATTACCGAAGAAACTGAGAGCCGTTGTGGCAAATCTCTTGATGACAATCCTGTTATTGTCAGGGGCCAATATTGCACTGGCAGCCTCCGATCTCGCCACCAAGACTTTGGCGGTTTCCAAGCAGATGGCAACGGCGCTGCAAACAGGCGAGACGATGGGCTTCAGTGCATCGCTGGAGCTTGATATTGATCTTCTGGAAGAGAAGTTCGAGGCGTACAAGGAGCGCAGTGTTGCCAGTAATCTGGTGGCTACGGATATCAATATCAAATCAGGTGAAACCACTACGGTACGTGGGAGCAATCTTCAGGCACGAGATACGATTAATGTTGATAGTAAAGATCTGAACGTTGTTGCCTCTCAGGATGTGAACAGCAGCAGTAACAGCTCCGAGCATAAAAACCTGAATCTCAGCATGGGTACATCGGGTGCGATGAGTGCCAGTGCCAGCCTTGATAGCTCAAAAGGCAGCAGCCGTGGGCTGACTAACAGCAATAGTCAGTTGTCTGCCAGCAACATCAACATCAATACAGGCGATCACACTAAGATTGCCGGTGCCAATGTTGCAGCGGGTGACACCCTGAACCTAAACAGCGGCTCACTGGAAGTGGCATCGGTGCAGGATAGCCAGAGAAGCAACTCCAAATCGCAGGGGTTCACTATCTCCGGTGGTTCTGATGGCATCAGTGGTGCAGGTATAAGGAAAGGTAACTCCCGCTCCAGCCAGAAAGAGACGGTGTTGACCACCGTAACTGGCGGCAACGTTAATATTGATGTGAAAAAGGATACTACGCTTAAAGGCGCAACCATTGCTGCTGTTGACAATGAAGGTAACGATAGTGGCAACCTGAACCTCACCAGCAAGACACTGGAAGTAAGCTCTTTGAACAACAGGCGCGACTCCAAATCCATGTCGCTGGATGTGGGTGTCGGGCAGACCGTGAGCCTTGATTACGCCAATGACCGATCCAACAGCAAGACCAAGACGCTTGGCACCCTCGGTGAGGGCAATATCAATGTTGCCAATGTTGATGATTCCAACACCAGAATGCTCAACCGGGATATCAATGATAACGAAGTGGATATCTACAACGTTGAGAGCCACAAGGGGCTGAAAGGCTCGCTGGATACAAGGTTGCTGACGAAAAATGGCCTCAACGATATTGCGGAAGACTTTGAACGTAGTAAGCGTGGGGCTCAGGCCATTGCCGATGTGGCAACGAAGGATGCGTTTGAGCTACAGGACACCTTTGCCCATATTGATGAAACACAGAAGGATCTGGACGTTCAAAAAGCCTTTGCGCTTGCCAACGATGGCAAGAACATCGAAGCGCTGCAAGGTGATGGTTCCACGATTGAAGAGAAGCAGGCTGCGATCAAGCTCTATGCACAACTCTATGCAGAGACTTATGGTATCGATATTGAGACGGCCAATGTGATTGCAACCAGCAAAGTGATTGGCGGGACCCATTACGGCAAGGATGGAACGTCTTCTATTGATATCAATGACAATGCGCAGCGCAATGCCACCGATTACGCCAATACGATGGGTCATGAAGTGGCGCATGCCAGAATCTCACAGGACAAAGTACGAGACAGGAAGAGTGAGAAGCTCAACGAAGAGTATGCCAATACGATGGGTGAATACTCTGCTGATGGCATGGAATTCAGTTCCGGGACTTATAACAATGTAAGTCTGGATCAAAACAAGGTGACCAATGATCATACTCAAACAGCCAGTGATAAAGAGCTGCTGGCGAAGAACAACAAAGACTGGAGAGCCAATCTTAAACGGGCCGGAAATGATGATGGAGAAGTAGATTACCTGTTGCCTGAGGCTGTTAAAGAATGGCGAGATCAGCTTAATCAAACCATGGATGAAAACCGGAAGGTCAGTGCTGAGTTGAAGGGAGATGCTGTTGGTACAGCGCTGTCAGTTGCGGCAGCTCCGGCAGATAATCTTGTTGATTTGGCGAACGTGCTGATTACTACAACTGATGTTGCCACCGATGGCTTGGGAGCTACGGGTGTGATGGGTCAGGAGTTACAGACAGAAGCATTGCAAAACCTCAGTGATATGGGTGTTAAGATCGACGGCCTGATTGAAAACAGGGAAGCCATTGCAGCATCCATTTTGAAGACTATGGAAGAATACCCTGAAAGAATCGCAGACCTTGACCCTTCGGCACTAAGATCGCTTACAGCTATTGTCGGAGAGGCTGCAATGCCTGCCGCTGCTATCGTTAAGATGAATAAGGTGGCGAAGGTTGATGCACCAGGGACTAACATTTCAAGTCGATTTGATGAAAAAGCGCTTGAAGGTCAGGCCAGACAGCAAGAAATGTTAGATGCTAATTCTGGTTATAATATCTCTGGAGCCGCAGATGAAGCTAAGTATCCAGACTCAACAATTGGTAATTCAGGAACATTTATAACCGATAGACAAGCTTTTGAAAGTACTGTGGGGAATCTTCCTGAAAGTGGAGGAACAATTAATGTAACTAGGGCACAACTTGATCAGCTTGAAGTTAACCTAGGTCTTCGCCCAGGAGCATTAGAGAGTGGTTCAGTAATTAGACAGATAGATAATATCCAAGATGCTGCACCAAGCAGCCCGGTAGGCCCAGTAGGCGGACCACCTGGGAATGAATATTTTAGAGGTTCGGGAATGCATTTGCCAGATGGTTCACCAGAAGTTGTAATTGGAGCACAGTCAAGGCTGAATAATCCGAACTTAGGCCCACATTGGACTATTGAGGTTATCGAGTGATGGAAATATTACCGGATGTTTTTGTCGGAAATATCGGTTTGCGATCAGTGACGCTTTGCGGTGTTAAGTGTAAAGAATATTTAAAGTTTCCAAATTCTCGATTTGTTCGAGAATGCGTAATCATTGAGTATGAAACAGAGGAGGCTTTAATTAATTCGCTTCAATCTTTAATTCTTGAATCAATTCCCTTTGAATCAACTTACAAATCTCAAGCCGCTAAAGGAGTATTGTTTTATAGAAAAAAAGGCCTCGTGAAAGGTGAAATTATAACAATTGGCTGGGGAGTATCAGGCGCAATCTATGATAGATTATAGAAAATCTGAATACGTAAATCGATGGGTGTCCCGTCCAAGTGTCCGGCGGTGAAATGATGGTTGATTCAGGCATGTTTTTGAAAATTGTAGGGGTCAGGTCTTGTTTCGCGCATTCCAGACCTCATCTTTAATCAGCCTACTCCTCTTCAAGAAACAGTTCACGGTCTCCATCAGATAAATAAATATCCGACTGCGCGTTGCCTCGTGAGGTCACATGATAAACAGCACCTTCATATTCGATTCGTAGGGCTCTGACCATCGCCAAACCTTAACAGAAATCCGCGAAACAAGACCTGACCCCGATCTTCGTGACCCCGATCTTCGACCCCGATCTTCCTTAACTCTTTTACAAGCTAAAAACTAAGTCGATTAGCGAAACCGAGCAGTTCACCTGCCATGGCATGGGTAGTTGTGCCGGGGTTACCCTTTTCAGGAAGAAAACAGGATTATTGTAAAATTTTGATGTTTTTATGTCTAAATAGATAAAAGAAGAGAAATTTTACAGAAACATTTCTTAAAAAGGGCCTTTCAGGCCCTTTTTTCTTGATAAAAATGTGAAAATTTAATCAAAATTGATCTGTAAGCCCGGTTTGGGGAAAATTCTGCAATAATCTTTTGGGTATAATTCATGGGTAACCAGATATCCTGACTAGGGCCGACAACGACGTTCTGGGTTGATGTGAAGAAAGGGAGGAGGTTCATTGTGACCCAACGCACTTGTGTTTCCTGATGCGCAGCCTATAAATTGGGTATGCGTATCTTGCAAGCATATCTCACGGGCTGGAGCTGGCGTGCCGACAGGTTGGGCGACCAGGTAATTAGAGCTTTTAATAGCGTGGTTCGTTTTTATAGTCTCTTCTTTTCAGTTTTCTCCATTGGTTTGAAAATGCAGTGGCTTTCAAGGCCTGCGGTAACACTTGTAGTCATAAGGCAAATCTATTTTACGGGTGTTCAAAGTTTGCCGTGGGTTCTCCTTTTTGCATTTGGTGCAGGGGTGCTGGCGGTTTACAGTATTGTTATATTTGCTCAACAAATTCAGGATCTTTCATTGATTGGAACACTCATGAACAGCGTTTTGGTTCAGGAGATAGCCCCATTTACCGTGGCAATTTTTCTACTGGCCCGCTCCGGTGTGGCGGTTGTAACAGAAATTGGCAATATGCATGTGCGAGGCGAAGATGCCTTTCTTCGAAGTATGGGTGTTCATCCGCATGAATATCTGCATCTGCCAAGGGTGATGGCTTTTGCCTTAAGTGGTTTGATTCTGACATTCCTGTTTGTGGTGGTCTCCATATGGGTGGGAGGATTGATTGTATCCTGGACTTATACCCTGAATTTTTCTGAGTTTCTTGTTGAAGTGCGTCGAGGTATGGATCTGGAAATGGTACTTGCCATGATGTTAAAGGGCATGTGCTTTCCTATGTTCTCATGTATGGTTTTGCTGGATCAAGGTTGCCGGGTAGGCAGGGATCCGAATCAGATTCCGGTACGGGCTACAAATGGAGTTGTGGGAGCGTTAATTTTGATGGTTTTGTTAGACGTTCTGTGGGTAGTTTCAAGGATCGTGTTATGAGTGAAGTGCTGCATTGGGATGACCTTAAACTGTTTGGTGATCTGCTACCTGCTGATCAGGTTTCTCGTGGGGATAATGTTCGTATTGTTATGAATAATCGGTTTCAGTACGCATTTTTAAGCCTGATGTTTCCTGATATGGGTGAGCAAGGCTCACTGGCATCATCAATCTGGTTGCAGAGCGAAGATGTGCGTTATCCGGCTGGTTCTCCTGAATTTTGTCTGCGGGTGGGAAGTATGATCCGACACCGTGGATTGATGGCAAATTTGAGCCTCAGAGAGAATCTTTTGCTGCCATTTCTGTATTGTGGAGATGAAGAGTGCTTGCAGAGTGCCAGGGATCGAATTGATGAGGTGGCTGAATTCATCGGCCTGGATCAGTTGGATCAGCAGGCCGGAGAGCGTTCCGGATTTACCCATGCACTGGTGAGTCTGGGGCACTGTATGATGCAGAAGCCGGATGTGATTGTGGCTCAGGAGGTGCATGCAGGGATGTCTCCGGATCGATTGCAGCTCTTCCGGGAGCGGGCTAAAGCGGCACTTGATCTCCTTGGTTCCGGCGTGCTCTATCTTAGTGCGTCTGAACATGAAGGCTCTGATCTAACGTTTGCGCGCACCCATGAAATTATTGATGACTCCGTACCGGATGTGAGTGGAATATGGTAGAGAGCGAAGACTTTGTATCGAGCATGCGAAGACAGGTAGGCTGGTTTGTTATCCTGGGTGTGGGTGCTCTGCTGCTTGTACTACTGGTTGCCAGTATGCGCAGTAATGTGTTTGCCACCAAATTTTACATCTTTTTTTCCCCACCATCTGCGGCCTCTTTTTATGAAGGTCAGCCGGTTAAATTTCAGGGTTTTGCTATTGGTCATGTTGATCAGGTGGAGTTACAGGACGAAGGTAATGTAAAAATCACGATGGAGCTGATTGACCGCTATCGGAACATGTTGCACAAAGATGCAGTTGTCAGGGTGACAAAAGAGGGTTTGATTGGCGAGCAGGTGGTTGAGATCACTTCAGGCGATGAGAAAAAGAGCGTTGTGGTTGATGGCGATGCACTGAGATATGAGACAGAGGCTTCGCTTGATCAGCTGCTGATAGATCTGAAACCAGCTGTTAGTAATGCCAATGTACTGCTGGGAGAGCTGGCCTCTCTGGCTAAATGGATGAATGATCCCAAAGGCGATGTTCGTCTGGCTTTGGCAGGGATCAGAGAGGTTACCCAGGGCGTTCAGGGCGACAAGCTGGAAGCAATGGTTGAGCGCTTTACTGCGACCCTCGTACATCTACAGAAATTTGCCAAAGAACTGGATCAGCAACAGGTGGCAGAGAATTTGTCGCGATCACTGAATTCTACAGCAAAAATCCTTGATGATCTCCGCCCCCTCTCCAAAGCGATGGGAGAGAAGGGTGGTGAAACCGTTGAGCATGTTCAGGCATTGTTGGTAAATATTGATGAACTATCCAAGGCGCTCAATATTGTAGCATCCGACCTCTCTGAGCTGACTCCAGAGCTGCCGGGTCTGGCACGCGAGTCCCGTCAAACTATCATCGAGATGAAGCAGTTGATAAAAAACCTGCAGGGGTCATGGCTGGTTGGTGGTGACAAACAGAAACGAGACGATTCGGATGCTATTGCAGCACCGCCATCTCTGGATCTGAGACCATGATTCGGTTGTCTGTTGCGATACTGGTCTTGCTACTGCTGGCTGGCTGCGGTGGCAGCAGTGGCAAAGTAGCTGTTGATAACCCCTATACAGAAAAAATGAAAGAGCTCAGTCGAAATGGCGTTGCGGCCATGCAGAAAGAGCGCTGGGCTATCGCAGAGAAATCATTTGACCGGGCGCTACAGGCTGCACAGCTCTCTAATGAACCAGCTCTGATTGCCCGTGCATGGTACAATCTTGGCATGTTGCATGTCTCATCCGGTGCTTTGAAACGTGGGGAGAGTGCGCTGGAAAAAGCTATGGCTGTAGCAAAGCAGCACGAGCTTGTGGTTAGTCAGATGCGGAGCCGGGTTGCTCTGGCTCTGCTACATCAAAAGCGTGGTGAAAAGGCGTGGCAACCTGAATCGCTACCCTCTTCTATGCCGATTGACCTGCATCTCAGTGCCGCACGGTTGGCGCAACTTCAGAAAAGATATGGCGTAGCCCATCAGGAGTATGGATTTGTGTTGAGAACTGGCGGTGATGACAGAGCCGGAATGCTATACAGGGCTGAGGCACATATGGGTCTGGCGTTGATCGCGGAAGAGCAGGGAGATCAAGAAGCTGCAAAAAATGAGGCTGCATCTGTGTTGACGATGAGTCGAAAGATTGGTGCTCCCCGACTGGCGGCGCACGCGCTTTTTTTAACGGCAGCATTGACTAGGGATGAAGCGAAGAAGTTAGATAGTCTGGAGGATGCTCTGGCTATCTATAGAGCGCTGAATGATCTTCAGGGCCAGAGTGACACGCTGCATCAATTGATGCATCTTGCTGAGAAGAGGGGCGATGCTGCTGAGCTGGAGGACCTTCAAAGGCAACTCGACCGGGTAGGTGAAAAGATGGTGCGTATTCAGGATGAAGAGAAGATTAATTGAAACAGGTTCGGGGTTAAGATGAGTTTTGAAGTGAATGTTGAGCATGAAACTGCACAGAGCCTGTGTATCCATGTGAAGGGCAACATCGATGTTCGTACATCTCCTGCTCTAAGAGAGGTGATGAACAACTGTTTTTCCGTACAGGTGGAATCTATTCAAGTGGTTTTGAGCGGGGTGCCAAGTATGGATTCATCCGGCATCGCTACGCTTGTTGGGGCCAGTGAGTAAACATGAGTTTTGCTGATCTGCGTGCGTTTATCGGTGAGCTTGAAAAGCGGGGTGATCTGAAACGTATCACTACAGCTGTTCACTCCGAACTGGAGGTCACGGAGATATCTGACAGAGTGTTAAAAAAGGGTGGGCCTGCACTGCTTTTTGAAAATGTTGTAGGGCATAAGATGCCGATGCTGACCAATCTTTTTGGAACAGCTGACCGAATTGCACTGGGTATGGGAAGAGATTCTGCTGATGAGCTGCGAGAGATCGGAGAGCTGCTGGCATACCTGAAAGAGCCGGAACCTCCCAAGGGTTTCAAAGATGCTGTTGGAAAACTTCCGGTATTAAAACAGGTGCTCAATATGGGGCCTAAGCTTGTGAAGCAGGCTCCCTGGAAAGAGGTTGTATTAACAGGGGATGATGTTGATTTGAACCGCCTGCCTATTCAGACCTGTTGGCCGGATGATGTTGCTCCTCTACTTACCTGGGGGCTGGTTGTGACCAAAGGGCCTCATAAAGAGCGGCAGAACCTGGGTATTTATCGTCAACAGCTTCTCGGAAAAAACAAACTGATTATGCGCTGGCTTAAACACCGTGGCGGGGCACAGGATCATCAGGAAGCTAAAAGCTCTGGTGCAGATAAATTTCCATGTGCTGTTGTCATCGGGGCAGACCCGGCAACGACTCTGGCAGCTGTCACGCCTATTCCTGACACTCTGTCAGAGTATCAGTTTGCCGGCTTGTTGAGGGGGAAAAAGACGGTGTTAACTGACTGTCTGTCGATCCCTCTACAGGTGCCTGCCAGTGCTGAGATTGTGTTGGAAGGGTACATCTCTTTTGATGAGTATGCCGATGAAGGGCCGTTTGGTGATCATACGGGGTATTATAATGAAGTAGAGCGTTTTCCAGTGTTTACTGTGGAAACTATGGCGATGCGTAAGGGTGCGATCTATCACTCTACCCATACGGGGAAACCGCCTGATGAGCCAGCTATCTTGGGGCTGGCTTTTAATGAAGTCTTTGTTCCGATTTTGAAAAAACAGTTCCCGGAGATTGTCGATTTTCACCTCCCTATGGAGGGGTGTTCCTATCGCGTAGCGGTTGTCTCAATCAGGAAAGGGTATGCCGGTCATGCTAAGCGCATCATGTTTGGTATCTGGTCTTACCTGCGACAGTTTATGTACACCAAATTCATTATTGTTGTTAATGAGGACATTGATTGTCGATCATGGGAAGAGGTTATCTGGGCTATCTCGACTCGCTCTGATCCCGAGCGTGATTTTACCATTGTAGGGAATACACCCATTGATTATCTCGATTTTGCTTCGCCAGTTGCAGGTCTTGGTTCCAAGGTGGGTATAGATGCTACGAATAAACTCCCTGAAGAGAGTGAACGGGAGTGGGGTGTTCCTATCTCCATGAGTGATGAGGTAAAAGTGCGTGTGGATGATATATGGGATGAGTTGGGGCTGTCCTGATGAAGCATGATTGCGAATTGGATGCTATAGTTGTTCCAGATATTTTCTGGGTGGTTACTCTATGCAGTTGATAAAAATCGTTATCGCTATTGCCGTATTTGTGTTGGTGGGTGCAATTGCTGTCCTGTTTGTGATCTCTGATGATGATTATGAATCAACTCAATTGGACACGGTTGCTCTGGGAAAATCGGCATACGAAGATGGTCGATATGATGAGGCCTTTCACTGGTTTGAAAATTCGGCTCGAAGCGGCTATGCAGAAGCGCAATATCGACTGGCCCTGATGCATCAACAGGGTAAAGGTGTGGATCGTGATGATGCTCAGGCTGTACGCTGGTTCAGAATGGCTGCTAAACAGACACATCCAGAGGCACAGTATCAGCTAGCCGTACACCTGGACTATGGACGGGGTGTTGCCAAAAATGAGAAAAAAATGGCTGCATGGTATCAATTATCTGCAAATAAAGGCATTGCTCCAGCCATGTATAAAATTGCAGTGCTCTATGCAGATGGACGAGGTGTTGAACAGAGTGATGACAAGGCGCTTCACTGGATTATAAGAGCTGAAACAAATAAATTTCCTGAAGCTGCGGCATATCGGCAACAGCTGGTTAGCCGAATTAAAAACAAGGCTCGTGAAGGGAGTGCAGATTCGCAGCTCTTGCTGGCTATGATGTATCGTGATTCGCGTGGTGTGATGTTTGATAGTGCCAAATCGTTGCACTGGCTGAAAGCTGCGGCAAAAGCAGGGCTGGTTGAAGCACAGCTTCGATATGGCAAGGCGCTGGTGCTTGGGCTTGGAACAGCACCAAGTAATCGGGATGCTTTTCAATGGTTGCTAAAAGCAGCACATCAAAAGAGTGCTGAAGGGGCATCTCTGGTTGGAGCGATGTATGCGCTGGGTCAAGGCGTGAATAAAGATGCCCGTGAAGCTGAGAAGTGGATGTTGATCGCGGCTAATCAGGGCGTGGCAAGGGCCCAAACAAATCTTGGGATCCTTTACGCCGAAGGCAGGGGAATACCTAGAGATATCAAAAAGGCTAAACAGTGGTTCAAGGTAGCTGCTGAATCGGGCTTTGCTGAGGCTCAGAATAGTCTGGCATTCATCTATGCGCTTGGGCTGGATGCTCAACAAGGGCCAAGCATGAAAAGCGCGATCAACTGGTTCAAAAGGTCTGCAGAGAGCTGCCCCAAAGCTCAGTTGAATTTAGGAATTATCTATGCACGCGGTCTTGGTGTCATTCCAAATGACGATGAGGCTGCCCGGTGGCTCTTCAAGGCTGAGGCGTCAGGTAATGCTCGTGCCCAAACCATTCTGGGCCTGTTTTATGATTTGGGCCGCGGCGTAGGTCGAAGTGAGCATGAGGCAGCCAGCTGGTATCGCAAGGCATCAGAAAGAGGCGACAGTGATGCAGTCTTTAACCTGGCGGTCCTGTATTACAATGGGCGAGGTATGGAGAGAGATATGATTCATGCAGCTCGTCTGTTTCAGAGGCTGGCAGAGCGTGGTGATGCATCAGCTCAGAATAGTTTAGGTAGCATGTATCTCGAAGGGCGTGGCGTAGCGTTTGATGCTGCAAAAGGGGCCAGACTATATCTTGCTGCTGCAAGGCAGGGAAGTGCCATCGCGCAGTTTAATATTGGAAATGTCTACCGTCGTGGTGACGGTGTGGATCAGAGTGATAGTAAAGCGGTATTCTGGTATCAGAAGGCTGTAGAGCAAAATTATGCTCCGGCACAAAACGCTTTAGCTTATATGTACGCTGAAGGCCGCGGTGTATCGAACGATAAAAAGCGAGCTAAGAAATTGTTTGAAGCGGCTTTGGCGGCCGGGTTATCTGTTGCTGGCCATAACCTCGGAATTTTAAAACAGAAAAGCAGTGGTTATTCGCTTATCAGCACAAAAATTGACAATAGTGTGCGAGCTTCTGTATTAACTGAAGAGCCTCTTGAGCTTTCTCAGTGGTTGGAAACAGACCGGACTCCAAAACTCGGCCTCTAAAATTTCTCGTAGATTTCCATAACTCTTACGATATGATTGCCACCGTTTTAGGTGCTTCTGTAATAATGCTTATTACGAAGTGAAACGGGAAGTCCGGTGCGATCTGTTTTCATATCAAATCCGGCGCAGCCCCCGCTACTGTAGGCCTGACAAAACTGTTTGAAACGCCACTGGTTCATGAACCGGGAAGGCTTAGACAGTTGAGGATGAAGGCAAGCCAGGAGACCGGCCTAATGCAAGAAACCTACGGGTTTCAAAACGGATTGGGTCTCGGTGGGAGATTGGTCGTGGGCTAGTCGTTTCTACCAGTGACTTCCGACAACCAGATGTTCTCCATTGATCTCCAACTCGCATATTATCTGCGCGGCGGGCGCAACATGGAGCAATTTTGCAAACTAAAATAAATATAAAACAGGCTGTTCTGATTGGAACGGCACTATCCCAATTTATGGCATTTTCAGTTCAGGCTGAAGAGGTGCTGGCCCCTCTGGTGGTAACGGCCGGGCGAGTGGCGGAGGATGCAGGAAGGGTCAGTGCAGATGTTACGGTGATTGATCAGAGCAGAATCGAGCGGTCACAAACTCAAAATGTGGCAGAGCTTCTGCGTTCAGAAGCTGGAATTAATGTTGTGGAAAGTGGTGGGCCCGGAAAGGCCTCATCGCTTTTTTTGCGTGGCGCAAATAGCGGACAAACATTAGTGCTGATTGATGGTGTCCGTGTAGGTGCAGCCACAACCGGAAGTTTTGACTGGGGACGCCTCTCAACGCTGAATGTTGAGCGTATTGAAATTGTACGGGGATCTCAATCGACACTTTATGGCGCGGATGCAATGGGTGGCGTGATCCAGATCTTCACTCGTAAAGGAGAGGGTGATGGCAAAATAACGATAGATAGTGAATACGGTAGCCGTTATGGCGATCAGCTGTTGCGCATGCAAACTTATGGTTCTTCACAATCCGGAGTCCAATACTCGCTGGCTGGTGAGACTCGACGCAGTGATGGTATATCGGTTGCCGCCAAGGGGAAAGAGTCGGATATGTATCGTCTGACATCACTTTCCGGCAATGTGACTCTCCCTGTTGGTAATGGAGAACTTCAACTGACAGCACGTTCACATCAGTCGAAGAATGGATTGGATGGAGGGTTTCCTTTTGGAGATGTGCTCAACTTTACCAGTGAATCACGACAGGATATGATGAGTCTGAAAGGGAACTACCCACTCACTGACTCCTGGGAGGCTTCCCTTCAACTCTCTCAATCCACAGATGAATTGGTTAATCGGGATCCTGCTACAGCTTCTAATAATAGTGATATCACAACCAGAATCCAGCAACTGGTATGGCAGAATAATATTGAATATGATGCATTTTCTCTATTGGCAGGTGTTGATCTTCATCGTGACCGGGGCATAAATTCTGGAAAAAAACTGAATCAGGAGATTACCCAGAAAGCTGCGTATACAACACTGGCTTTTCATCAGGAGTTGTTTGATCTGCATGTGGGAACACGTCTTGATCGCAATAGTCAGAGCGCAAATAAAACAACCTACCGTTTTGGGGGGGTGTTTCGCCCTGCAGATGAGGTGAAATTAATGGCGAACTACGGTACAGGCTTTAAGGCTCCTTCTATTAATGATCTCTACTGGCCTGCGACGGCATTTGCAGCGGGCAATCTGAACCTGAAACCGGAAGAGAGCCGAGGTTGGGATGTGGGTATTGATGTGAGTCACAAGTTAGGTGACCTGAAGGGATCATTGGGTATGGTCTGGTTTGATCAGAGATTTAAAAACCTGATCACCTGGGTTAAAACTGCGCCATCTTTTTGGCAGCCATCAAATGTTAACAGTGTTACCACACGAGGTTTGGAGTTGAACGGGTCTTTCGCCTATGACGTGGTATTTATGCGGGCTAATTGGACTTTTTTAGATGCCAAAAATGATGCGGATGGGAGCTGGCTTATCCGTAGACCTAAAGAATCAGGAAGCATTACTTTGGGGGCTAACTTTTTATCTGTCCACGCAGAGGTACAGATGAACATTGTTGGGCCACGTTTTTCTGCTACGGGAAACAGCAAGCCGCTGAGTGGTTACACAAAAACGGATTTGCGACTTGCCTACGCAATAAATGAGATGTGGAAGTTTAAATTTCGAGTTGAGAACATGAATGATACAACTTATGAAGAGATTGCCGGATACGGTGTGCCGGGACGTGCTACCTACTTTGGTGTGAGTGCCACCTTCTAATGTTTAAGCAGGGGTGTGCCCGATTGATGGCCGCATCTGTTGCGGCTATCGGTCTTCATGCCCTGATGCTGTTTTGGGTTGAAGGCTCAATGCTCTCTGTCACGTCAGATATGAAAAGTAGTTCCCTGCAGGTTGCTCTACTTCCTGATCAGCACAACATGAATTCTTTCGATTTGACTGAACTATTGAAAACTGCCTCGGAGCCACTCATTGAAAATAGCAGGCGTGAAAAGAGTCTGCCTCCTGAAGAGGTTTCAATGTTGGAATCTGAATTTTCATACAATGATTCATCTGAATCTGAAAGCGTGGACCCTGATCAAATAGGGGATGAGGAAACTGAATCGCCTGCTAGACAGTTGCAAGTCACTTCAGAAGTGGTGCTGGTTCCGGTAGAAGTTCAGGCAATCATACTGGCAAATATCACTTATCCCAGGCAGGCAAGGCGTCGAGGCTGGGAGGGGGAAGTGGCGTTCAGGTTTAATATTAACAGTCAGTTGGTCCAGAGTGTGACGATGCTTACCTCTACCGGTTATCCGGTTCTTGACCGGGCAGCTCGTCTTGGGCTTGTCTCCATGCGCACACTGCCATTGGAAGATGGCGATTACCGGCTCCCTGTGGTGTTTCGACTGCAATGAATGGCTTTATTATTTCAGCTACACACTCCGGTGCAGGTAAAACCACGGTTACGCTGGCATTGATGCAGGCTTTGAGAGCAAAAGGTGTGGCCTTTTCTCCTTATAAAGCAGGGCCGGATTTTATTGACCCGATGTGGCACAGGGCCGTCTCAGGGAAGGAAAGCTATAATCTTGAGTCAAAAATGATGTCAGAAGCTCATATGCAGCAGTTGCTAGGCAGAGCTGATGGTATGCCCGTTATTGAAGGAGTCGGTGGACTTTTCTGTGGTAGTGGCAGGTCTGATACAGGCACACTGGCAGCGAAACTCTTTTTGCCAGTTTTGTTTGTTGTCGATGCGGCAGGTATGGCAGGCTCAATTGCACCTCTGTTGACAGGATTTTCGCAATTTCGAGGGGATGTTCATATTGCTGGCGTCATTGCCAACAGGGTTGGAAGCGATAGGCATGCTTTGATGTTAAAAGAGGCACTGGAGGCATGTGATTTGCCGCCACTGCTCGGTTGGCTGGAGCGGGATGACGGCTGCCAGCTGCCGGAGCGACATCTGGGCCTGCATCTTCCACATGAAGAAGATGTTCCGGACTTTTCCAGCATTCTGCATCTGGAAGATATCTTTTGGCTGCAGTTGCAGAAGAGTGGCAGAGAGGCGCCTGAGTGGAAGGATGAAGGGGAGTCTGAAGGGAAATGGTTGTTAGAAGGCAAGAGAATCGCGATCGCCCGTGACGATGCCTTCTGTTTTATCTATCCGGCCAATATCGAATGGATTATTGAGCAGGGTGGAGAAGCTGTTTTCTTTTCCCCTTTGGCGGGAGAGAGCGTGCCGGATGGTGCGGATGCATTGTGGCTTCCCGGCGGTTATCCTGAACTGTATGCTGATGAACTCTCTGCTCAAGGATTTCATTCGATCTGTAAGTTTATAGAGTCAAACAGACCTGTATTGGCTGAGTGCGGTGGCATGATGGTGCTGGGAGAAGGCTTGATCAGCAAAAATGGGGAGCGTTGGCAGATGGCAGGAGTGTTGCCGTTTGAAATCACCATGCAGAAGAAATTGGTAAGTCTTGGATATCGGAGAAGTGATGCTGGGAGTGATCAGCCTTTAAGTGGCCATGAGTTTCACTACTCAACAAGAACTATGATGGAGTCGCTTCCCGCTGCATTTGACGTTGAACAGGGTGATACAGGAGTGCGGTACAGAGAGCTTCGAGCCTCATATTGTCACTGGTATTTTCCATCATCACCGGAAACAGCAGCACGTCTTTTTGGGGCTGAAATATGAAAGTAATACTGTTGGTGATTGCATTATGGATGCCATGGCAGTCCATAGCCGCAGCGGAGCGTATTCTCGCTCTTGCTCCACACGTGTGCGAAACACTTTATGCTATCGGTGCACAGGATGAGATTGTAGGTGCTGTAAATTATTGTGACTATCCAAGCGAAGCACTAAATATCCCGAGGGTGGGCAACTATCAGAAGCTGAATGTTGAGGCTGCACTGCGTCTGGACCCAACCATGATCATTGTGATGGATCGAAACATGAGCGGCTTGCAGTTGCTTGAATCCAAGAGTGTTAAGATCATTGAAAGTTACCCGCATGATGTTGATGGTGTGATCAATGATATTCGTCGACTTGGCACACTGACCGGGCATGAAAAGCAGGCTGGTCGTGTAGCCGATGCACTTGCTCTTCGGCTTGAGGAAGTGCGATCTCTGAGGAAGGAGCAACTCCCCGTTTTCTACGAAATCTGGAGTTCACCACTTATTACGCCTGGTCGCAGAAGTTTTATCTCCTCGCTGTTGAGAGAGGCGGGAGCCTTTAATGTTTTTGACAGAATTGATCTGGATACAGCCAGAGTTAATGTGGAGGGTGTAATTCAGGCAGCGCCACGTGCGGTAATTATTCCTACCGAATCTCGGGATGTGAAAGACCGTAAACATTTCTGGCAACAGTGGTTGGGAGACCGAATACCGTTAATTGTTGTTCAGCACGATCTGATGCATCGGCCAGGTCCCAGGCTGTTGGATGGAGTAGAGCAGTTGCAGCAGGCACTGCAGGGGATACAAGATGGAAAATGAGAGTCAGATGATTCTTGATGATGAGAGAGAAGCGGTTTATCGGGTCATTCACTCTCGTCGTGATATGCGCCATTTTGTGTTCGGTGGTGTTGATGAAGCTGTTTTGACACGGATTCTTAAAGCGGGACATGCAGCACCTTCGGTAGGCTTTATGCAGCCGTGGCGGTTTATCCGTATTACCAAACGGGAGCTCAGAGATGGGTTGGCAAACATTGTGGAAGAGGAGCGGGTTCGAACAGCGGATCAGATGGATGAACGAAAAACAGAGTTCATGCGCCTTAAAGTTGAAGGGATTCACGATTGTGCAGAGTTGATTGCGGTCGTGTTGGCACCGGATGACGGTACGGTGTTTGGACGCCGTACGATGCCTGAGGAGATGGCGCTCTGTTCCACATCATGTGCGATTGAAAACATGTGGCTAGCTGCACGTGCCGAAAATCTCGGTATGGGGTGGGTTTCATTTTTTGAGCCAGTTGATGTGGCCAGGTTGCTGAACTGTCCGGAAGGTAGCAAGCCGATTGCACTGTTATGCCTCGGGCCGGTAAAAGAGTTTTATGACGAACCGATGCTTTTGAGTGAGGGGTGGCGTGAACGTGAGCGAATGGAGACAATTCTTGCCGAGAACAGTTATCCATCGTGAATAGCCTGATGATTCAGGGCACTGCATCCGGTGTGGGAAAATCGGTGTTGGTTGCCGGACTATGTCGGCTGCTTGCCAGAAATGGTGTGCGTGTCGCCCCGTTTAAGCCTCAGAATATGAGCAATAACGCTGCAGTTACAGTAGATGGCGGGGAGATTGGCCGGGCGCAGGCGCTTCAGGCGCTGGCGTGTGGTATTGAACCGACCGTGGATATGAACCCGGTGTTGATCAAGCCGGAGGCGGATGAAAAAGCACAGCTGGTTGTACGGGGTCAGGTGGTTGGCCAACTTGAAGCACGGCGCTTTAGATACGACAGAATCGGCTGGTTGGATACGGTCCTGGACTCTTTTTCCTGTCTCCAAAACGAATATGATGTGGTGATCGTTGAAGGTGCGGGCTCACCTTCCGAACCGAATCTGAGAGAGGGTGATATTGCCAACATGGGTTTTGCCGAGGCTGCTGATCTGCCGGTCTGGCTGGTTGGCGATATTGATTGCGGTGGTGTGTTTGCATCTCTGAAAGGGAGTCTGGATATCCTCTCCGATTCTGAACGAGGTCGGGTTGAAGCACTGTTGATTAATCGCTTCCGAGGCAATCTTACTCTTCTTGATGATGCTCTGGAGTGGCTTGAACGTGAAACTGGTCGACCGGTTGCAGGTGTGATTCCATATCTATCACTGGAACTGCCTGAAGAGGATGCGCCGTATCGACATGCTTTAACAGCTTCTACTGACAGCACACATCTTAATATTGCAGTAATTGCTTACCCGCGCATGTCGAATCATGACGATATTGATCCATTGGCATCGGAGAAGGGTATAAACCTTCGTTTTATCCGGTCAGCTGAAGAGATTCAACCTGCAGATCTGATCATTCTCCCCGGCTCTAAACATGTGGTCTCTGATCTTAACTGGTTGCGTGGCAATGGATTCATTCCGGTGCTGCAACAGCATCTTCGCTATGGTGGAAAACTACTTGGTATCTGCGGTGGTATGCAGATGCTGGGAAGAGAGATTAAAGACAGTGGTGTTGAGGGTGGAAGCGGGTCGGGTCTGGGTTGGTTATCGCTATCAACAACCATGCAGCAGGAAAAAACGTTGCGACAAGTAGATGAGTCATCAGCCCTTTTTGAGGATGCACGGGTGACCGGCTATGAGATTCATCATGGTGAGTCAGATAGTGATGAGTCGCTATTCCCATTTTCGGCTCGTTCGGATGATAGGCAGGTTTGGGGTAGCTACGTGCATGGCCTGTTTGAGCAGGGGGAGTTTCGCAGGAAATGGCTTGCAGAGATCGGCTTTGCTGCCAGCGATGGAAGGGATCAGAAAGAGCATACTCTGGCTTCACTTGACCTGCTTGCCGACACGCTGGAGCGGGAGCTGGATGCCAATCTTTTGAGACCTCTGCTGCAACGGAGGCGAGCTGCATGACATTGATTCTGGCGCTGATTCTGGAGTGGTTGATTGGAGATCCGCAAACACGCTGGCATCCGGTTGCACTGTTTGGGCGCTGGGCCACGTGGTGTGAATCATTTCTCTATGCTGATAGCCAAAGATCGGGCGTGGTGGCATGGCTGTTTGTTGTTGTATCTCTGATGGCACTGCTTTGGGTGGTTCATACGCTGCTTGGCTGGCCATTTGATGTGTTTCTGTTGTGGGCATCGATAGGATGGAAGTCACTGTTTGAGCATGTGCGGATGGTTCTTGATGCCAAAACAGTGAGCGAATCTCGTTCATCAGTTTCAAAAATAGTTAGTCGTGATACGGCTGGAATGAGTCAGGTTGATGCGCGTCGAGCATCACTGGAATCTCTGGCAGAGAATGCCTCAGATGCAGTGGTTGCCCCGCTATTCTGGTTTCTGTTGGCAGGGCCACTGGGAGCGGCATCCTATCGGATGGTGAATACGCTTGATGCGATGTGGGGCTATCGAAACGAGAGGTATTCATCGTTCGGCTGGTGTGCAGCAAAAGTGGATGATCTGGCTAACTGGATACCTGCACGAGTGACTGCCCTGCTGTTTCTCTGGGCAGGAGATAGCGCTCCCTGGAGAGATGTTCGGAAGCAGGCGGTGACGCATGTATCTCCGAATGCAGGCTGGCCGGAAGTTGCTTTGGCATATGCTGCAGATGTAGAACTGGGTGGGCCAGTGATGCGAGAGGGGTGCATGGATGAGCGCCCTCTGTATGGCTCAGGGGGTGCCAGAACTGCGGATGCTGTTGCAGCATTCGATGCATTGGGTGTTGTACGGAAGGCTCTTTTGACTGCAGCGCTTATGACCCTGGGAGTAACCATTGTCTTCTAATGTTATCAACCTGAAGAAGAAGCAATTATTTGCAAAGCTACCTGTAGAATTTCCACATGGTGGAGGTATTGAAGCAGCTGCCAGGCGGTGGCAATGCGAGGCAAGTGATGTGCTTGATCTCTCTACAGGCCTGCATCCTGCAGGCGCACCGGTTTGGCTACCGGAGTGGCTGCAGGCGAACGCATCACTGGTTGCACATTATCCGGAAGTGACAGGTGAACCTGCGCGAAGCGCGTTAGCGGATGAATTTGGGGTGGAGCCAGAAAATGTGGTGATCACTGCAGGTGCACAGGCAGTGATTGAGGTGGTTTTTCAGGCGATGGGGTGGAGCTCTGTGGCCATTGAAGTGCCCTGTTACAGTGAGCCGATTCGATGTGCCAATCGTGCCGGATGTCAGGTCTTTCCGTTTGACGCCAGTGAAGTCATTCCTGAGACAGAGGCCTTCTGGCTGACGAGCCCCTCTAATCCTTTGGGTGATCTGAAACCTTTTCCTGATGGGCGTATCGGTCTCCTGGATGAGTCGTATATGCCTTTCTCTCAACGTCGAACTTTGGGCCTTCTCTCCAAGGTAATTCGACTGGGGTCACTGACGAAGAGCTTCTCTGTTCCCGGTTTGCGTTTGGGTTACGTGGTTGCGGATGCAGAAATTGTCCAGAAACTTAACCAATGGCTGCCACCATGGCCTGCGTCGACACTGGGTCTGCATCTGTTGCCTCGACTATTGAAAGAATCAGACCTGCGTGATGAACAGATCGTTGTTGGCCGAAATCGACTGAGCAGACTTCTTGAATCGTATGGTTGGGAGGTCAGGCCTTCCGAGGCATCATTCCTTATGGCCAGGCCCAACGCTTCCATACCTGACTTTTCTGTAGAGAGGATTCTGGTTCGCAGGTTTCCGGAATGGCCTCAGTTGAAGGGGTGGGTACGTTTCGGCTTGCCGGGTCGTGAATCGGACTGGAAGAGATTGGAGAAAGCACTATGCCAGTCACACTGATTCTAGGTGGTGCCCGGAGTGGTAAAAGTTTGCGAGCTGAAGCGCTTGCAGAGGAGTCGGGCCTGCCGGTCACCTATATTGCTACGGCCCCGAAGATTGATGGTGATGAAGAGTGGCAAGCACGAATCAAGAAGCATCAGTTGCGTCGAAACAGCGATTGGAGAACCATCGAGGAGGAGATCGATCTCTCCGAAGCCATCACTGCAGCAATCGATGAAGGCAGATTGGTGTTTGTGGACTGCCTGACACTCTGGCTATCTAACCTTCTCTATAGAGAGCGGGATGTTGAGCAGGAGATCGCACTTCTTTGTAAGGCTCTCTTAAACAGTTCGGGTGAGATGATCCTGGTCTCCAATGAAGTGGGTATGGGACTGGTGCCGGAGAATGAGTTGGGTCGTGAGTTTCGTGATACGCAGGGGCGCATGAATCAGAAGCTGGCAGCCGTGGCTGATCGGGTTGAGTTTGTTGCAGCGGGGTTACCGCTTTGTTTGAAAGGAGAGTCGAAGTGACTGTTTCAAAAGTAGATGAATCTATTGAGAGGAAGGCAAGAGCTCATCAGGATAGCCTGACCAAGCCACGCGGTGCGCTGGGCAGACTTGAGGATGTGGCCTGCTGGATTGCCGCCAGGCAGGGCAAGGTTTTACCTGATGCTCTTGTTCCCCATATTGCAGTCTTTGCCGGCGATCATGGTGTTACCGATGAGGGTGTCTCTGCCTACCCGAGTGTGGTCACCGGGGAGATGGTGAAGAATTTTGCACGTGGTGGTGCTGCGATCAATGTGCTGGCTAAGCAGTGCGATGCGTCTATTCGTATTGTTAATGTTGGTGTGCTTTCAGACCTCTCCGGTGTTGCAGGGGTCGTACAGGCCAATGTCCGATTCGGGACAGCCAACCTGTTAAAAGAGCCAGCCATGAGTGAAGCGGACTCATCTGCTGCAATCGAAGTGGGTCGGAACCAAGCAAGGGAGGCGATTGAAAATGGAGCCAACCTTCTGATTGCCGGTGACATGGGAATCGGCAACACCACTGCGTCGGCATGCATCATCTGCAAAGTGACAGGTGCAGAGCCTGAACAGGTTGTCGGCTCCGGAACTGGCGTGGACAGTGATGGCCGAAACCGGAAAGTGGATGTGGTAAGAGAAGCGCTGGCTCGTGTTGGCAACATCTCTGATCAGGATATTCTCAGAGAGCTCGGTGGGCTGGAGATTGCAGCGATGGCCGGGTTCTACCTGCAGGCAGCAGAGAGCGGTGTTCCAGTCGTTATTGATGGCTTTATCGCTTCAGCAGCGGCTCTGGCAGCAAGGTGTGCTGAACCGGAGGTGGCAGCGTGGATGCTGGCGAGCCATCTCTCACATGAGACCGGTCACGCATTGGCACTGGATGCTTTGGGTCTTGATGCACTGATTGATTTTGAGATGCGTCTGGGTGAAGGCTCGGGTGCAGCGCTGATTGTTCCCCTTCTAAACAGTGCCATTGCCCTGCATAACAATATGGCAACTTTTGAGAGTGCCGGGGTAACAGACAGAGATGGCTGAACCGGTTGTTGTAGACCTGCTTCGCCATGGTGAAGTCGAAGGTGCCAAATGGGCTTTCCGTGGCAGCACGGATGTGCTTCTCTCCGCAGAAGGCGTTGCCCAGATGGACGCGGTAGGAGAGGCATTGAGTGGTGTGCAATTCTCATCCATTGCAACATCGCCACTTCAACGTTGCCGACTGTTTGCCGAATCACTCGCTGGCTCCTGCGGTGTTCAACTGGATACTCTGCATGAGATGCGGGAGATGGATTTCGGTGACTGGGAGGGAAAAGGATCTCAGGATATCGATGAGAGGCTGTTGAAACAGTTTTGGTCTACTCCAATCGGTTTTTGCCCACCGGGCGGTGATAGTTTTGATGACTTCTCTTCACGCATTATTCAGGGCTGGGATCAATGGCTTAGTGATGCAGATGGAGAGCACAGACTTCTGGTTGCTCACGGGGGCGTTATCCGGGTGCTGTTGGCCCATCTGTTGAATATGCCACTCGCTGGTATTTGGCGATTGCATCTGCCTTATGCTGCGTGGGCGAGGGTATCGTTGCTTGAAGGTGAACAGCCACGTCTGCTTTTCATGAACAGGGAGCCATCGTGAAAGGTCTGATCGCAGCCATTCGCTGGCTCACCATTTTGCCAACACCTGCCTCGCTGCAGGAGGATCATGGAAGAGCACTCTTTTGGCTTCCTGCTGTTGGAGCCGTGGTTGGAAGTTTTGTCTGGATGGCTGCTTTTTTGGGCTCATCGGTTGATGCCTGGCTGGGAGCACTGTTGGGCGTCATTGTCTGGCTTGGCATTACAGGGTTTCTGCATGCAGATGGTCTGGCTGACCTCTCTGATGCCATGGGCGCTGCGCACGGTGACAGGGAAAGATTTATTGAGGTTCTGAAAGATTCGCACATCGGCAGTTTTGGTGTGATGAGCCTGCTGCTGCTGGTTGTTGCCAAGCTGGTTCTGTTAAAACTCTTGATTGACCTCGGTGCATGGTGGGTACTTTTTCTGATTCCTGCATGGGCCAGGCTTGGGGCATCATGGTGGGCAATCTCACTACCATCACTGACCGATGGTTCGGCAAAGGTGTGGGCGGAAAACAGCTCACAGAAACAAACCATCTGGTGGGCTATTGTTCTTATTGGCGGGACTATTTTCTTTGCATCCGGTTCGTGGCTGGCAGTTGTGGCACCTATGCTGTTGTGGTTCTGGTATCTCTTTCTTCAGAAAAAAATTGGTGGCGCAAATGGAGATTGCCTGGGTGCAGGCATTGAAGTTTGTGAAGTTGGTATGCTCTTGCTTCTGGTTGCGACTCATGCAATTTGATAACAGGTATAAATACGCTCTGGCCATCGCGCTACCCATCGTGGTGTTGATGCTGGCACTTGCGGCTGGTGAGCAGTGGATTAACCCCTTTTCGGCTAACAGCACGCTGAATCAAACGATTCTCTGGGAGCTTCGCCTACCCCGAATTCTTACCGCTTTTGCTGTTGGAGGCCTTCTGGCACTGGCAGGTGCATGGTTTCAGGTGCTTCTTGGTAATCCGTTGGCAGAGCCATATATTCTGGGTGTAGCAGGGAGCAGTGCGGTTGGTGCGGTATTCTCTCTGATGCTGCTACCGGATTCGGCCTGGGCGATGTCAGCCGGTGCTTTTATTGGCGCTTGGGTCGGCATCACGGTTGTGATGCTCTTTTCATCACAGGGGCCATCGAAACTGTTGCTCTCAGGTGTTGTACTGGCTGCCTTCTGGGCAGCACTGGTAGCTCTATTGTTAGCGATACTTCCAGAGAAGCGCCTAGGCATGGCACTGGCGTGGATGATGGGTGACCTATCAAGCTCCGTGATTCCTGTTCAGGCACTGTTAATAGGTTGGGCAGTGGCACTGGGTTGCGGTCTGGTTCTGGCTCGTTCACTGGATACCCTTCTGCTGGGTGAGACACATGCACGTGCTCTGGGTGTAGATGTGGCCCGTCTTCGAAGACGTCTGCTCTGGGTTGCATCGGCAGCGACTGCAATTGCAGTGACGGCTGCAGGTACGATTGGGTTTGTCGGTCTGGTGATACCACACATGATGCGTATTCTGTTTGGAACGCTGCATCGTGGCCTTCTTCCTGCATCGGCTATTGGTGGAGGCATCCTACTGGTGCTGGCCGATACAGGGGCTCGAATGGTCATTGCACCGGCAGAACTTCCGGTTGGTGTGATTACCGCCCTGATTGGTGTGCCACTCTTCCTGTGGCTTCTGGTGAGAAGGATATGAGTCTGTTTTCAGCATCGGCATTTGTTCTAGAGCGAGGGGAGAAGGTTCTGATCAGGGAATCAGACTTCTCCATCAGGAGTGGAAAGGTGACGGTAATCCTCGGGCCAAATGGTGTGGGGAAATCAACACTGCTTCTTGCACTTGCCGGATTGCACAAAATTAGTGGTGGTTCACTGCTGTTTGATGAAGAGCCGTTGCAGAACTTTTCTCATCAACAGTTGGCAGAGAAGATCAGCTGGCAGGGCACCCTTCCACCTTCAGAGTTTGGCTTGAAGGTGTCTGACAGACTTGCACTGGCGATGCGGGATGTTTTGGAGAGCAGTGGTTCATACTGGGATATCTGCAGGATGTTGGACATAGATCACCTGCAGAAGCGGGCGCTCGGTGAACTATCCAGTGGTGAGAGACAGCGTGTGGAGCTGGCTGCCGTACTGCTGCGTGACAGAGATATCTTGCTGCTTGATGAGCCGGTGGCGCATCTGGACCTGAAGCATCAGGCCTCATTTCTCTCTATGATGCAAAAGCTGACAGCGGCTGGAAAGAGTGTGCTGGTGGTGCTTCATGATGTTCAGCAGGCTGTTAGCATTGCGGATGATGTGTTGATGATCTTTGATGATGGAAGGGTTGAGTGTGGTTCGGCTGAGACTGTAATGAGTGCAGTTCGTCTCTCTAAACTGTTTGATACGGAGATCACAGAGAGTGGAGAAGGACCAAACCGATTGATGATCCCTAACTATTTCATAAACAACCCACAGGAGAAATGATGAAGTCACGTGAGAAAAGAACAGGGCTGATTGTAGTCAATACAGGGGAAGGCAAAGGAAAATCCTCCAGCGCCTTCGGCATGGCGTTCAGGGCAGCGGGCTGGGGTATGAAGGTCTGTGTGATTCAGTTTATCAAGGGGAAGTGGAAGACCGGTGAGCAGAAGGCTGCCGAGAAGTTTGATAATATTGAGTGGCATGCGTTGGGCGATGGATTTACCTGGGATACAAAAAATCCGGAACAGGATATCAAAACCAGTCGAGAGATATGGAATCTGTGCAAAGAGAAACTTCGTTCGGAGGAGTTTGATGTTTGTATTTGGGATGAGATCAACTACTGCACAGGCTATGGCTGGATTGATGGTCAGGAGGTAGAAAATTTTCTTAAGCAGGAGAGGCCTCCGTGGATGCATGTAATTATGACTGGAAGAAATGCAGCGCCGGAAGTGATCGATGTGGCTCATACTGTTACGGAGATGGGCAAGGTTAAGCACGCTTTTGATCAGGATATTAAGGCAACACAAGGTATTGAATTTTGAATATATTGTTGGCGCATGGCTCAAGTGATTCGAGGCATGCTGAAGAGGTCCTGACGCTGGCAAACTCTGCTGCAGAGAAGCTGGGTGAGGCGATAGAAGTTCGCTACCTGGATATCAAAGCAGTGCCCGAGGGCTCTCGCGTTTTACCACTTCTTTTGGGTGAGGGCTGGCACGCTCTGAACGATATTAGCCGCCTGTCAAAGGCATCAGCGTGTATTATGCTACCTTCACTGTCGAACCGAGCTGCCTCAATTGCCGGCATGGCTGGAGACCTGGCAGTTAACTCTCTGTCCGGTGAAGCAAACGTTATCTTCGCCATATATCACTTCCGTGGTTTTGAAGCGGTGAGTACTGAACTGAAAAGAATAGAGAGTCGGTTTTCAAGAGCTTCTCTGGCTGCTATGTATTCATTGCCAAATATTGAGGAGGCGCTGAGCCAGTGGCATGATGAAGATGTGAGGAATGTTTTGGTGCAGCCTCTGGCCCTGTTTGAGGGTCGAACTATGGAGAAGGTACGCCGTATTGTGGGTGCATCAGACAGTGATGCTCAAGTTGGACCCACACTCGCGGCACATAAAGACTTTGCTGCTTTTATTGCAAATTGTTTCCGGGAGTCAAAGTGAATTTTGATGCGCTATTTAAGCATGGTGAAGTTATCTCAGGCTACACTTTATGGAGAGAGCAGTGAGTAATAAACCAGTGATTGAACCTTATCGTCGTCATGTGATGCTCTGTTGCGGAAAGCAGTGTGAGCCGGATGGAGGTCGACTCCTTCTTCAGTATCTCAAACAGCGCATTGCTGAAGAGGGTCTGGATAGTGGCAAAAATGCAGTTCGAACCAACCGCGCAGGCTGTCTAGGCGTGTGCCAGCAGGGGCCAATCATGGTGATTCATCCGGATGGTGTCTGGTACTGCAACTTGAACAGGGAGAATATTGACCGGATTGTTGATGAACATTTAAAGCAGGGGAAAATTGTCGAATCGCTCACTTTCTATAGCGCGGAGAAGTATTTGAACTATATTTAGTTTTTCTGTGACCTGTCATCAAGTGTGATAAGGTGATCGTCCATCGTCACCAGCTCTTCATCAACTGGAATCAGTCCTTCATCCTGAAGAATTTTTTCTGCCCGTTCGAAGAGTCCACCAGCAAGTTTAGTATGAACCCTTTCAATATTGTCGTGATGTTTCAAATGTTCATTGGCGAAGCTGTTGGCAATAGCACATATTTTTGAACCCATAGTGACTTCTTGATTATGATGATCTTTAACGATTTCAATAATTTCATCCGGCATACCCCATTTCGTAAGAATGATTGCACCGGCTTCAGCATGGTTGACGCCGTAGTCTGATTCTTCGGCTTTAGTAAGATCTTCTCCATCATTATCAAACTGAGCTTTCTCAAAATAGGAGAGGTCAACCCGAACACCCAAAATTGCACGACCAATATCATGCAAAAGGCCTGCTAAAAACATAGTTTCCGGGTCGGGCGCAGTGTTGGGATCAGGTAGTTTTTTAACAAGATGTTTGCTAAGAAGTCCAACGGCATAAGCATGAGCCCAAAAGCTTCGGATGACTACCATTCCTGCAGGGATGGCAAAGCCATAGAGAAGCGACATGGAGAGCGCGATATCTGCAGTCTCAGTAGCGCCTAAACGAGCGATTGCCTGAGGAAGCTGGCTGATCGGTTTGTTCATTGGATTATAAGCTGGGGAGTTGGCTATTTTCATGATCATCACCGATGTGGCCTGATCGGTTTTGACAACATTGGCAACATCGCCTGCATTGGAGTGAGGATCATTGAGCACATGCTGAATTTTAAAGAAGCGATCAGGAAGTGTTGGCAGCTCTTCAGTAATACTGATCAGTTCCAATGTGTGATTTCTGGATAAATTCTGAGTACTCATAAGGTACCCAATGAAAAGCAATGTTTATGCCATTTCTCATCTGTTTTCATAGTGATTCAGCCATGTTGGCGAGTATAGCATAGACCGGGTAAATGATGGGTTTTCCCAGCAGCAGATCAGCAATAGGCGAAGCTGCCAGAAGGGTATAAATACCAATGGTGTAACGGTTGTCGGAAAACTTTGACAGCGAAGCGCCAAATTTTGATGCTAACAATAGTTCGCCCAGCCACTGACCCGGAAGTGGAAGCAGGTGAATACAGACCATGCAGAGATTGAAAAACATGAATACTTTTGCCCACCAGTGGTGGATGGGCGGTAGTCCGGTTGGTGGTTGGTGATGCAGACTCCAGCTATAGAGAAACAAACCGATTATGGAGAGTAGAGTGTGTCCCAGAAGTCGATAGAGGGCGGCTTTAGCACCAGATTGCAAGGGTTGTGGAATCGCAAAAATAACACCTCGTGTGAAAATGATGCTGGCGATCCACGGCAGCCACGTTCCAGACCAGCTAACAGCGTAGAAAGGATGCGGCAGCTGATGGCGAAGGAGTCTGGACTCAATCATGGCGATACATGTAAGCGAAATGATTACGGGCAGCGCATAAAGCATGATCTGTCTGATAACCATTTCGAGCCATGCTTCCATGATTTATCTCTTCAGACTCACGGTGAGATCCGGCCCGAAGCTTCGATGCTGAAGGTTTAGATAGATGGTTCCATCCTTGCTGCTCTCCACACCGGTGATCTCCGCACTGTTGTGTGATGCGATTTTTTGCAGCTTGCTGCCATCGTAAGCCCAGAGATTTGACGGTGAATGATCGTCAGTGATCCACAACCAGCCACGCTTATGATCCCATTCAAGGTTATCCGGATGGATGATTTCGGAACTCTCCAGATAGACAGTAATTTGTGGAGAGGTTCCGCGATCATCAAGTATCCAGATGCGGCCTTGGGACGTTTTTGATCCGGTTTCAGCCATGACTATACGTCCGTCAGGGAGTGTCTCCATATCCTCGAGTCGTTGAAACAGGCGGCCATGCAGCACCTCTGCTTTGAATCGCGCTTCATTGGGCGTGTTAATATGTAGCCAGCCACGCTGTTTATGTAGCACTTCCAGTTTTCCAGTTGTAAGAGACATTCGATAGAGACACCCCTCAATCCACTCATCAGCCAGATAGAGAAATTTACCATCTTTTGAAAAAGATAATCCTTCATGAGAGAAGCGTCCGGCATTCAGTATGGGCGTGATATCCTTATGGCTGCTAACAAGTCGGTTGCGATCCAGCCTCTGCCCCGGAGGAAAAGAGGCTGGCGAAGATATTTTGATGACCAGTCCATCATCTGTCTCTTCACCCAGCCAGAGATTACCTTCCCTATCCATTTTAAGACCATCTGCACGTGCCAGCCCAAAGATCAATATCTCATTGGTTTTGCTATCCAGGCTAATACGTGCAAGCGATGGGGCGAGCATGTTGGAAACGGTTTCACAGGTGACATAGAGCTGCCTTTCATCTTTGGAGAGAATCAACATGTCGGGAAGTGCTTCATCCCACTCCATGATTGATTCAACCTGCCATTCGGGAGCTGTAGATAGGCCAATCTCATTGCTACATGAGACTAGCAATGGCGTAATTGTCAGAAGTATAAAGAGCCTGAGTAGTTGTATCATGTGAGGATCATTGTCGAATATATAGGAAGCTGCAAGCAGCAGTGACACTACAATGCAGAGCGCTATGCTTGCACCCATGGTCACTACTGCTTCACTGCACTCTATTCGTCTCTTTTATGCGGCCTACTTTGCAGCGATGGGGCTTATTCTTCCTTTTTTCCCGATTTACCTGGCCGAAAGGGGGTTGGATGTGGTGATGATTGGCGTGATGACTGGCCTTCTTGCTGTAGCCAAGATTGTCTCGCCACCATGGGTTGGATATCTGGCAGATCGGCGTACATCCGGCCACTCCCGACGGTTTATTGTAGGCGCCTCGTTGTTGGCAGCGCTGTTTGCTCTAGGCATGAATTATGTGGCTGATATCTGGTGGTTGGCGACAGTTGTACTACTTTTTGGCGTATTGTGGGCAGCAATCTTGCCTCTGACTGATGGGCTTTCTGTATCTGTATCTGAGGCCGCGCTAGCCGATTATGGCCGTCTTCGCGTTTGGGGGTCGATCGGTTTTGTTTTAGCTTCGCTGGCAGGTGGTGCCTGGCTTGTAGGTGGTAATATGGGCCAGTTTCCATGGTGGATTCTGGGGTTGATGCTGATACTTGCTCTGGCTGCGCGAGGGTTTCCATCACAACATCTGGTTTCGGATACTCATGAGTCAGCTGATGTTAAGTTCGGAAGGCCTTTTATAATACTTCTCATGGTCAGTTTTCTGATGCAGGTCTCTCACGGTGCCTATTATGGATTTTACAGCCTTTACCTGGTTGAAATCGGGTATCAGGGGTGGCAGATCGGTGCTTTCTGGGTGTTGGGAGTAGTTGCGGAGATTGTTTTAATGTGGGGATGGTCCCGTCCGCTTCAGCAGATGGCACCTGCATGGATTCTCTCTTTTGCCCTCTTTCTGACAGCTATTCGCTGGCTGGGGATAGGATCAACTGAAATCTGGTATGGTCTGGCGCTATGGCAGCTATTGCATGCAGCCAGTTTTGCTGCTTTTCATCTCTCAGCCATTGCGTGGGTTAAACGACTTGCACCAGTCAATCGGCATGCCACAGCTCAGGGGTGGTACTCAGCCAGTGGGTTTGGTTTGGGAAGTACGGTCGGCATCATGGGGTGTGGAGTTATTGTTGCATCTGGAGGTTATTCCCAAGCCTTTTATCTCTGTGCGGCAGTGGCTGTTGTCGGTATGTTGCTGGCATGGAAACTGCCCAGACAGGTATGAATCTGCCCCTTATCATTCATGATCTGCATGACTCGCAGATGTTCGCTATTGCTCAGGCGGCAGGCAGGGCAGGGATCTCAGTGGAGGGGACCTTCTGGCCAATGGAGAGGTGGGGTCGAAATAGCCGCTATATTCAGCGCGGTGTTGAAATTCAGTGTTTGAGTGAGCAGTTGCAAGGCACTTATGCGCTACAGTTAAAAAATTCCGGACTGTCAGGGGTTTGGCTACCTTGCGTGGATGATCTTGCCAGCTTTACAGCCAAGTATCAGGGCATGCTCAAAACTATTGGAATGCGTTTTATCTCTGTAGACAGTGCAACCCTTGCAAGAGCGTTTGCAACGGAATCTCTGCCTGAAACAAAACATCTGAAAATTGCTCCGATGGAAATCCTCCAGGCTGGCGAACTTTTTGAGCATGCTGAGCGACAGCGTTATCCGCTCATGGTTAAGTCAGAGCGTGACAGATTTCAGAAGTTTGATTCGCCTGAAGCTCTGCGCGAGTTTCTTGAGAGTCAGGATATGGAAGTCAACGCCGATCATTATCATCGTATTCAGCAGTATATTGAAGGTGATATAGAAAGTATGGCAACCGCTCTACTGCTATTCGATGAGGATTCCAGACCAGTTCGCGGGTTTACTGGCCGACGCTTAAGGGTGTCTGAAACCCGTTTTGGTCCGTTTGGTGAAACAACGGCTGCAAAAGCTGAATGGATTCCAGAACTTTATGAGGGTGCTCGCGACCTTCTCTCTGAACTGAAGTGGAAGGGGTTTGCAGAGGTAGAGTGTAAACAGGATGCCGATGGGCAGTGGAATGTCATGGAAGTGAATCCGCGTCTGTCCGGGTGGAGTTGCCTGGCCGAGGCTGATGGGGCTGGAATGATATCTGCTTACTACCAGATGTGTAGTGACGGGTGGAAGCTTCAGGAAGCATGTCTGCAACGCTCAAAAGCTGAGTATGTCCGGGCAGTTGCCACCTGCTACCATGACCCGGAGTGGGCGGTAGAGCGATCAGGGAGTGAGCGCTACACATCTAAGTTGATCAGGCTGTTTTCTGTTGTTAAACGCTATAGAAAGCGTTTCCCGAACATGGTGCTCGGCGCTTGGGATGGCAGGGATCTGTTCGCCAGCATGAGCATCTTGTGGTCAACTGTTTGCCGGGTGTGGAAAAAGGACAGGATTATGAAACGGAGAGCCTTTTAAGAAGAGTCCAGGCCTCGTGAATGTCTGCAAAATAAAGACGATAAAATTCTACATCTTTTGGAATACGATGATTCAGGGTCTTTAACATAATGTCAGCACGCTGCTGGTAGTGCAGATGTTGGGGGAGTTCCATAAGCGCTTCGCCACGACGAATTGATTGTAACTCTGGTATTTCGAAGGATGCATCAAAGCGTGGGAAGATCAACCGGTGAAGAGGCAGAGGCTTTCGCTGAATCTTTTCCGGTAGCCAGAGAAGGGCCGTGACTGTTTTTCCTTCAGCGTCAGGAAACTGGAACGATGTTTTTTTGATGTTTGCGTCTTTCATCATGGCGTGGGGAAATGCCGGGTGCTCCTCTTTGCCCCACTGCAGTGGCCTGGGAAACGGTTCAATCTCACCTGCTTCATTGAGCAGTGAGAATTCGTCTGAAAGATAACTGCACCCTTCCAACAGTGCTTTGGTGCAGATGCTGCTTTTACCTGCGTCGGAGACTCCGGCAAACATCCAGGCATTACCATGAACGCCGACACATGCAGAGTGAATGGATGAGAGCTCAGGTGTCAGTTTCTGTACGATTCGGGTATAAAAGTGGACTTCAAATGCGGCTGTGATTTCTCCTGAGTCTGTGCCTTTCCACAACTGTTCATCATCTACCTTGAGTGAGATGTTTTTGTTCTGTTTGATAGAAAACAGCAGGTCACTCTCTTCAGCTGAATCCGGATAAAGTGCTGTGATCGATTGAATATCTCTGGAACACTCTCTGCACTCAGAGAGAATCTCTATCGTGATGCCGCCGACACCAAGCTTACGCCGCCACATTTTCAGGCTTCACTCTTCTGTGAAGAGTCCGTACGCAGCAAACTCCATGAGAATATGATGAATATCTTTGCTTACCTGTTCGCGCTCTCCGGAAAGGTTTTCGAGCACCAGATCAATAATGTTTTCAATAGAGTGATTGCCATCGCACAGCTCAAGTATAGTGGCACCAATCACATTTAGTGAGACGTTGGTGCCTGATTCCGTGTCTACATAAACGATTTCATCCATGCCCTCCAGTTCCTCACCAACAAGGCTTGGGCGCTTGATTGGGTGTTTAGGAATGGAAATCTCTAGTTGTTCACTCACAGTTATTCCCCTTGATGGTGTAGGCGATGGTTCGACAATCACCGCAGCTTAGTTGTTCTGAGCATGAGATCCAGCGTTTGCCATCATCGGCTTTAGCCTCCCTGTGGTGCATGGTTGAAAAAACAGACTGGAGAGATTCTTCAGTAATATTTCCCAGCTTGAAATTTCGGGCGAAAATGCATGGGTAGATGTCACCGTTTGATGCGATACAGAGCTTTCCTTTTCGACTCGGCCCGGATGACGCTGAATGAGAAGGTACAATCCCTTCCAGCATGGTCAGCTCCCGACCACGGCCAACCTGGTTCACGGCATCAAAACAAATCTGGTTGATCTCCATGTCTAACTGTTCGTTTAGAAAAGCAGGCATTCTTTCAGCGCATGCCATATTCTCTTCCATCAATACGATACCAGCCCTGATTTTAAGCCCTGCTGCTTTTGTTCTTCTCATGGCATCCAGTGTCCGTTTCCAGCTGCCAGGAACTCTGGTGATGGAATCATGAACTTCAGCTATGTCCGCATAGATGGAGAATGAGAGCTGTGGCTTATAAGGGGTAAGTTTTGCCAGCATCTTTTCACTGAGTAACAGGCCGTTGGTATAAATTTCAATGCCCTTGAAAGGGAGTTTGGATGCATAGTTAACAATCTCAATAATGTCGGGATGAATCAGGGGGTCGCCGCCAGTAAATTGAACAAAGGGGGAGCCATAATCGAGTGCCTGATCCAATGTGCCAGTGATCTCTTTGAGAGACAGAAAGTTGGTCTGTTCGGGTGAGGAGTCAGCATAACAGTGGATGCAGCGCTCATTACACTTATCTGTCACCTCAATAAACAGCATGCCAAGCTCTGATCCGATAAGTGTTTGCTGTGGAGTGATAGATGGTGTGGTCGAAGCTCGACTTAAACCAGAAAGCCATTCATGTTGTTCCATTTGTTTAAGGCGTTTTAGCTGCTCTTCAGATGCGCTGCTACTAAGCAGAGCGGAGAGACTGTCTGCATACGTGCCAGAGAGTACGACTTCGTTATCAAAGCCATAAATCCGATAATTGGATTTACCCTCCTGCTTAGCCAGAACAGTCTGACCATCGGGAAGATGGATTGGGGTAGGGGCGTTTTCAGTCAATAACAGGGCTGTTTTGAATCTAAAAGATGGTTAGCAGCCTGACGCCTGCCACCAGGCTCCGCCACCGCCACCGCCGGCACCACCAGGAATTAAGCCACCACCTGGGGCATTTACCGGAGCACAAGTGCATGCACATCCGGCCACTGCCATCTTCGCTGTGCATTTTCCTTCACTTTGAAAAATCAGTTGTTTGCAGGCAGCGCAGTTGCCAAGTTTGCATTTCGTTTCATTGCACTTGACAGCATTATATTTTGGGTCGCCTGGAATACATGGGCAACAGGCATTGCCACCGGCTGAAACGATAATCTGTCCGCCGCCACATTTTTTTGTTTGCCCTAATGTTGCACCTGCTTCTGCAACTTTGTTTCCAGCAATCATTACACCAAGAATGGCCGGAGGCACGTAGGCTGCCAGCGTCAGAAGCTTGCGGCGTGCAATCTGATCATTACTGAATTCCTGCTGTTTTGACTCTTTATTCATGGCCTTCACCTTCTGGTCTTATTCTCTGTCTATTTCGGCTGGACAGCGAAATACTTTAGCCTAAAGTGTCAGGTTATGGCTAGTTCCAAGTTTGATCGCGCACTTTTAAAGCATCGTCTGTGCGAGATTATAGCAGATTCCACACCGATGTCTGACTCTGACATTGACAACTCCGAGCTGTTAAATCTCGTGGTCGAAGAGGGTGTGCATGGGTTGATCTGGCAAAAGATGGTTACTGCCTCTGATCTGCATTTGAACGGTGACATGTCGGAAGCGCTTTCTGCTCGCCTGCATGAGATAAGGTTGAAATATTTACGCATGCAGCATGCGTGTGGGCGAATTCTTCTGTCACTTGATCAAGCTGAAATTCCCGTGATTTGTATGCGCGGTGTGGCGGTGGCTGAGAAGCTTTACGGTGATCGGGCAGCGCTAAGGCCAATCAGTGATATTGATCTGCTTCTGGATGAAAGTCAGATGCTGGATGCCAAACAGACACTGTGGAATATTGGTTTTCGTCCCGATGTGAAATACCGCAATATCTACTCTCGTGGTGATATCACCATTGATCTGCACCATGAGCCTCTTGGCATTGAACGAATTCAGATGTGGCAATACCTGACACCACTGCGTATCAAACATTTTTTACTACATGCCGAAACAGGCGAGCTCGCCGGTGAAACGGCACGACTGCTACACTCACGGGTGAATCTCCCATACCTCTGCTTTCATGCTATGAAACACTCATTTGAGCGTCTTATCTGGCTCTATGATATTGCACTTCTGGCCAATGAAGTGAGTGAGCAGGGTGGCTGGGAGGATGTGCTGGCGGGCATTCAGGAGTATCAGCTTGAGCGGCCATGTTTTTATGCACTCTCCTATGTAAAGCGTCACCTTGCAGCTGCTGTTCCGGATGATCTGATTGAATCAATCAGGCCTGAGATGGGATTTGTTGAGCGAAGTCTGTTCAGACGTTTTATGAATCACGAGGCTATTCCATTTCTGGCGGAGCGGGTTTTTGCCCGCATGATGCCGGGTTTTTCTCATCGGATTCGTTTCTGGAGAGAGACGATTTACCCCCGTTACGAGGTGCGTGCGCAGATGGTGGAGACGGGCTGCGTGAAGTGCAATTTTATCCGTAAGCGACTGAAACAGTTGCTAAAAGCTGCCTGGATGTTTGTCAGGGAAGGTTTTTTGTTGCTTAAAACCTGATTTGACTGGCTCTGTTTGGAACAGGTCGACTATCAGAGGTTGGAGTCAAAGAAATCGCCGCTCTCGCCCGCGCTTTTTTCTTCTGTAGAACTCTCTTCGGTTGGGGCTGATCCCTCTTTGAACGCTTCAAGAAGCGGAGATTCGGTATCAGGCCCGGCAAGCTTGCCGGTTTTCTGATCAATCAATACCCACTCAATTCCTTCAGGCGGTGTGAACGCTTCAATAGATTTGCCCTTGTGGGCATCCTTCATGAATGCAAGCCATGTTGGCAGCGCAGCCCTTGACCCGGTCTCGCGACTGCCCATTGGTGTAGGTGTATCACGACCAGTCCATACACCGGTTAGAATTTGAGGCGTGTAACCGATAAACCAGGCATCCACCTGTTTATTGGTGGTGCCGGTTTTGCCAGCAGCCGGGCGACCCAAGGCGCGTGCCCGGCGTCCGGTTCCCCGGTCAATGACACCCTTCATCATGTTAGTGATCAGAAAGCTGCTGTCAGGGTCAAGAATCCGCTCAGCGGGGCGCATCCCTTCTCCGACCGAAAGTACCGGGTCAACATGGCAAACCTGACAGCGATGGCCTGCTACCGAACGGTGAAGACTCTTACCATTGCGATCTTGTACCTGTTGAATAGAGACAGGTTTCCACTGCTCGCCACTACTGGCCAGCGTGACGTAAGCTTCAGTCAGTTGCTCCAGAGGTGCTTCTGTTGCCCCAAGCGAGAGAGCTAACTGCCTTGGAAAGTCACGGTTGAACGGGAAGTCGCGAAGCTTGTCGGTAAATGAACTGATACCGATGTTCTGAAGCAGTTTGATCGATGCTAAATTACGTGAGTGTTCCAGTGCATTACGCAGTGTCACCGGGCCTGCAAACTTGTTTTTATAGTTCTCCGGGCGCCAGAAGTTGTCGGTCGACTGACTATCAAATACCACGGGAGTATCCATGACAATCGTTGCGGGGGTCAATCCCTGCTCAAGCGCGGTTGCATATAGCAGGGGTTTGAAGGCAGAGCCCGGTTGGCGATTGGCATGGCTAACTCTGTCAAAATCACCAAATTTGAAATTGAAACCGCCAACTCGGGCAACTACGGTGCCGCGATTCAGGTCAATGCTATAGAGAGCTGATTCAATAGATGGCATCTGGGTCAATTTTACGCCACCGTCATCATCACCCTGCAGGACAATTTCATCGCCTGCCATCCAGGTGAGCGGGCGTTGTTTGGTATCTTCAGGGAGATCATCCGGAAAAGATTCCCACGCCCATTTCGGGCGGCTAAGAATCCATTGCTGTTTACCATCGTTAACCTTCAGATCACCATTGGGTTGAACAACCTCAACCAGTGCAGGCATAATCTCATCACGAGCCAGCGGGGTGTCTCTGCCCCGTTGAAGCGCAGCCCAGTTTTCAAGCAGTGCAGTCCAGGTTTCAGGGAAATGCTGTTTGGGGTGGCGGTAGAGCTGCCGTTGTTCAACATCCAGAATGCCTTTGCGAACGGCTCGGATCGCACTCTCTTCAGCTTCCGGCTGGTAAGGTACAATAATGTTTAGGCCCTGCTTCCTGAGTGTTTGAAGGCCGTAACGCTCTACAAGCTGACGATGAATCTCATTGCCATATGCATCTTTGAGTCTGTTATCGGGTAGAGGCGTAACTGCCAGAGGTTCATTTAATGCGACCTGAACATCTTCCGCTCTGGCATAACTGCTGCGCTCCATCAGATAGAGCACGGTATCACGCCGCTTTTTGGCCAGTTCAGGCTTCAGGTGGGGTGCATATTTACTCGGCGCTTTAGGTAGGCCAGCCAGCATGGCGCATTCACTAAGTGTTAATTCGTCAAGGCGCTTGCCAAAATAACGCCATGCCGCAGAGGTGACGCCATAGGCTCCACGACCCAGATAGATATGGTTCAGATAGAGATAGAGAATATCGTCTTTGGAGAAGGCCTGCTCAATTCGATAAGATAGAATTGCTTCGCGGATTTTACGCGCCAGCTTCTTTTCAGATGTTAACAGAAAGTTTTTGGCCACCTGTTGGGTGATAGTGCTTCCGCCCTGTACAGTCCGGCCTGCTCTCAGGTTTGCAAGGGCTGCCGAGACAATTCGGGCAGGATTGATGCCGGGGTGCTCATAAAACTGCTGATCTTCTGCAGCAAGAAATGCATTGCGCAGTTGCGCGGGTATTTCATCAAACGATGTAAGAATTCGGTGCTCATCAGCATATTCAGCCAACAGCTCGCCATCCGTATTGTATACACGAGAGACCAGCGGTGGCTGATAAGCAGAAAGCCTGGTTAGTTCCGGAAGGTTGCTGGAGAAGTAGAAATAGCCTCCTGTTGCACAGAGGAGTGCAAAGATCAGGCTGCCAAATCCAACTTTCATGATCATGGAAACAATACGCATTGCGGCGAGTCTAGTTTTGTATTGATGCAAACCGCAAGTGCAAAACGGAAATTTGTATGAAGCTGGTGCTTGCTGGATCATTTATGCAGTTGTGTTGGTTAAAGTTTCAAATATTAGTCGTAGTATTCATGCGGTTGTCGTTTGTTTTAAAGTTTATATGGTTTGTTGATGTTTTATAGATAAATTTGTGATGCGGGTCGCAGTTTAGTCATGGATACTTACTAAAATGTGCACATCGGTTTGAGAGCCGTGGATGGAAAAAATGGAAAAAATGGAAAAAATGGAAAAAAATTCTCTCTTGTTTGTGCAGCGAGACTTTTCGCTGGTCAGGTTGGCCGCTTCAATTGCGTTGATCGCAACTCTGTTTTTTGTTGTGGTAAAAGTATATGGAGGCATCGTGCAAGGCGGCGACGTCGGTACAGCCAAAAATGAAATCATTTCCATTTTGAACACGGCGAAGCTGAACTCTTTTGCTAATGGACAGACTCAGGTCGTTGGTTTCGATTGGGAGAATGAGTCTGTTAAATCCTCTTTTGGGGAGGAATCAAGCTACTATATTGTTGATCTGAAATGCTTCTCCTGCAGCGAAGGGAAGCTGGTAGAACAAAACCATTCGACGAGTATTTTCTCCTTTATGCGTGCGGGTGTTTTACATTCATCCGATGATAAAACAGGCCGGCCGCCTTACTGGATTTCAATTGCATCAAAAATTAACGATCAGGTTGAACGTATTAAGATCAACCCCTTTACAGGGCAGGTGACTACGGTTGAGGGGGAAATTCAATGCTAGCCAAAAAAGAGGGCGGATTTACACTGGTTGAGATGATGGTGACTGTTGCGATTGGCGGTGTTTTGCTAGGAGTCGCAGTCAACTCTTATGCCAGCATACGGGAAAGTACATATGTGGAATCAGCTAAAGAGCATGTTGCCAGTATTATGCAGCAGGCTCGGTTAAGAGCGCTCTCTTCGGGCGAGAGTCAAACAGTTACGTTAGATTTGGATAATGACACCGTGGATGGAATCTCTTTTGATGGTGATGTTGATTTGCAGAAAATAGCCTGCTCATCCAGCCCTCAGACATTAACAAACACCGGCTCGGAAACATTCACTTTTACGCGAAGAGGGTCTGGAACAAGTAAAAGTATTCGGTTTTCATCCTCCAGCTTATCAAGCGTTGGGGTTATTACAGTTAATGGCACTACAGGGCGTATCTCTGTTAAGGATGGGTGTTGATGAACATGAAGGAAAAAGGGTTCAGTCTGATTGAAACGATGGTGGCGATAGTCATTGTTGCTGTTGGTATTCTTGCTATGGCAAGTATGCTAATTACCGGGATTAAAACCAATCATGTTAGCGAGCAGAGAATGAATATGGCCGCGCTTGCTCAATCAGCGATGGAGAACCTTGAGCAACGTCTGGTGGCTACTAATACAGCAGCGATTGCCGAGGGTTTTGTTACAGCCCAGCTGGGTGCGGGAGTTACACCGGCTGTCACCTTAAGTCCGGATCCGCTGGTTCAGGGGCCAGCGGGGGTTGTGCTTAAGCTTGATTGGGTTAATCGGGGCGTGACAAAGTCAGTGGTCTTGCGAAATAGGATTGTTATACCATGAGTATTAAAGCCAAAGAAGTTGTAAAGAATGAGGGGTTTTCTTTAATCGAGCTCATGGTGACGATTGTGATTGCGATGGTTGTCTTGGGAGGGCTTCTGCTAAGTTTTTCCCAGCAAAACTCGGAATACAAATATCAAAACAAGCGAATTGATGCAGTTCAGGATCTGGAACTTGGGATTAAGTTTATTGCAGAAGATCTGCGTTCATCGCTTATAGGTGTGGGTGGAGCTCCTGCCATCTCTATAACAGATGCGGCAGGGACTGATCCGTCTACATCCGAGCTGAAATTTACAGTTTGGGATAGTTTGACGACCACTGTTGGCGCAGACCGGCGGGCTCTGCGCAGATATACCTACGATGGAGTTGGAATATTAAAGTATGACCGTCACGATGGGGTGGGAAGTGCGCTCGCCCCGATGCTTTCAAACGTTACTTTTTTTAAGATATTTGATGATGGAGATGCAGCAACATATCCGCGGGGAAATTTTTCGGGAATTCCAGCCGCTTTGCAAAACAGGAGTGTGAACAGGCCCGATACGGGTGCGATTTCCGTGCCGGGATTTACAGTGTTGATAGAGATAGCCGTTGATGCCGGGTACAAGCAAGGGTCTTTCAATGATGTGTTAGGCAATGATGTAGGAGTCACTGGTAAAAAACGGATTTGGCGGTATGTGCAAGTCCATCCAATGACTGCGGTTAATTAACAGGCTTTTTGAGGAGAGTTGCGTATGAAATCAGATAAACAAGAGAAAGGCTTTGTGCTGATTACAGCTATACTATTGTTGGCTGTCTTAACGGTTCTGGGAACCGTGAGTCTTATGAAAAGTAATGTTGAAATTAAAGTTTCGAGAGGTTCTCTGGATGCTGAGCAGGCCTTTGCTGCAATGAGGGCTGGTCTAAATGAGACTTATGCTTATTGGAGGTTCGATGGCAGCACTTCCAGTGGAGGTATCAAAGAGTTTAACGATCTTGCTTCGTTTATTGATAGCCCGTCGGGAACCGCTCCAGCCATTTACATCAATGAGCAGCCGAGATTACTCATGTCTGCGACAGATTCTGGTGCCTTTGCAACAGATATGGCGAGTGTCGCCACAAAAGTGACTGCTAGGAATATGCGTGTTTACACTCTGACAGCGAATGGGGGCGTCAGCACAGCCTTTGCCTGGGATGCAGTGAGCGATCCACAGGTTGCTGTATGGGCAACTAGCTACAGGCCTCAGACGGGGGCGGCTTATCCATATGCAGCACCCCAGCATGTAACTGGAGCAGGGTGTTCAGACTGCGCAGTAGTTGTGTATGCGCTGGGGAAATCTGGATCAGCATTACGACTGGGGCGAGAATATATGTCGACGACAGATCTAAATATTAAGGCGTTTGCCGCCATGATTAATGCACCTCGCTTTAATAACGACACAGATTGCATTGCAGGCACTGCTTCAACAACAAGCTCAACGACTTCCAACCTGTCTGCAGCCCCAGCCGGGCCAGTGCAGGGCAACAGCCATTTGATTGATGCCACACAGGCGCCTGGTGGTTTGGCTATGGCATCTAATAATGGAATTAACCCACCAGGAGAAAAAAAGCCATGGAAGACCAGCCATGGAACGGGCACCGAACTGCTGGGGATTATTCCCGATGTTATTTATGATCCGGGAAAGGTAGCGAGTACAAATTACCCTGCGGCGGCCGGAGGCTCGATGCACGTAAAGTATCCAACCGTGGTAAAGGCAGACCTTTTTGCTGGTGATGCAATGAAATATTTCGATAGCCCAAATGACCAGCTATTTCAGCTTGATGCCTACCGTGAGGCAGCCAATCGCATCTCGGGATTTGCTACTGAAAGAATTGGCACATATACTGTAGATACAGGTGCAGGGGCTGTCCTTGGTGCTTCGCCTGGAACGCCATTGGGGAATTATACCACGCTCAAAGCTGGTAATGCCGGGCATGGAAGAATGGGCACACTACAATGGGCGGACGTTGATTATAATATTAAGAATAGTGTGCCGATGTATGGGCTTGTCAGATTGCTGTTGCCGACATCAGCCACGTCTAACACAGAGACGATTTGTGGTAACTCAGTGACTAAATACACCATTGACCATGACCCATTTGCTTCAGGTGGGTTGGTCTCTCCAAACGGAAGACTGATTGTTTACGGGGGGGCGCTCATAGATTTTTATGATGATTCAACCGATGATGATGTTTATGATCCCGCTACCGAGAGATTACTAACTCAGCAAGAGGCACTTACGTTCAAAATAAATGCCGATAATCCGTTGAATTTTAATCCGGTAATGGATGGGCACACTCCCCGTGCAGGCCACACAGCTCCTTCTTCTGATTATACACGGATCGACACTTACCCAAACGGTGCACCTAGCTGGGATTTAACCTCAGATGCGATGGTTTCTGGCGATGGGATCATGGATATGATCTGGGATGTCTGGAATGTGGGTGTGAACTGGAGCTCCAATGTTTACAATCCCACTACGCCCGCCTATGTCCCTGCCACTGGTACCTTTAGCTATAAAAACTGGATGATACAAGAGTCTCCAGCCAGGGTGACCCGAACTTCGACCGCGACACCAGCGTCATCCAATAGCTGGACTGCTGCAGACAAGACCAGAATGCATACGCTGCTGGATTATTACGTCCGCACAACTGCAGCGGCGAGTAAAAATAAGTGGTATAAGTCAGGCACAAGTGTTTCGCTGGCTGATATTGAAGGGCATTATAAAGACTTTTATATTGATTCGGCTGCAGACCTGAAGAGTAATGAGCCATCGTCAGCAGATTTATACCATGCTTTTCTACCCAGTGGGTATGTGCATGGTTGGAAGAGGGCAATGATGGAGACCGGTTTGACTGCTGTGGGGACTGTGGCAGGGAAAAGCATCTGGAACACCGATCTGATTGGTTCTGGCTCCCCTTTTGAAGCAAAAAAGAACACCTATTTTAATGTGACTGGCTTGGGCAGTACGGCAAAAATCGATAAAGATTTTGCTGATATTCCTGCGGAGATGTATGCCGGAGGATTAGTAGATATGCATCATGCTGTAAATACATCTGGCGTGGTTTACACGCCTGGCCAGCTTGAGCTGGAGCAAAAAAACATGGGTCAGGATGCGTTGCAGTATATCAATGGGATCGTGATTACAGGGCACGGTGTGTTCATGAAAAATGAGGCTGGAGCAGATGCAAGAACAGTCATTGCTTACGATGACACATCGATTGATAACCTTCCTACCAATAAGCCGACAGTAACGCTGGGAAGGAAATATTGGCAGGAATTAAAATGAGCTGTTTTTCATGTTTTATCATGGCCATATTAATTGTCATTTCTTTTGATATAAGCGTTGGTCAGGCTGCTACTTTGTATCAATGGCGCGACGATTCAGGACGACTTCAAATTACTGATGATCCCTCTAAGGTTCCTGCCAGTAAAAAACAGATGGCGGTTCGGAATGTTTCTGCGCTTGAAACAACATCGTCTTCCGGTGGATTTGTAAAGATAGATGGCAAAAGCTTGTATGAGAGCAAGTGTGCGGCGTGTCATCTTCTTGGCGTGAAAAATCGAAATGGAAAAGAGGGGTTGGGGTGGATTCTCCTTGATAAAAAAACAGGGGGGGCACGACCTTTTGAGGAGATTTATTTTAGGCTCCGAAAAGCAGCAGATGGGAGGACAAACATGCCATATGTTAATGCCTCTAATGATGAGCTGACAAAGATTGCACGTTATTTGATCAAGAAATCAAACTCAAAATAGGTGCTCAGACCGCATTGATTATTGATGCTTTCGTTCACAACTATGAAACAGTTTATTAAAACATAGCTTGACATTATCCTTTTAGATAAGGTAAGTTGCGTTTATATGTGTGAGTAATACATCAACTCAGGAGGGCAAGTGGGCCTTTTTTCACGAAGCAATGAAGGGTTAATGGGGATCGACATCAGCGCCACAGGCGTAAAACTCGTCGAGCTTGCACATGGCCGTTCCGGTTATGAACTTAAGTCAATGGCAATTGTGCCACTTCCTCGTGATGCAATTGTTGAAAATACCGTGATCGACTCAATGGCCGTCTCTCAGGCGCTGCTTGATGCGATTGAGGTCGCCAGGCCTTCAACAAGAAAAGCAGCTATTGCCGTTTCCGGTAATGCCGTGATTATTAAAACAGTTACCATGCCGACGACAACGGAATTTGAACTGGAGACCCAGATTGAGTTTGAGGCCGATCAGCATGTTCCGTATGACATCGATGATGTCTATCTTGATTTCGAAATTTTGGGAAGTGTTGATGAATCTCCTGATGAGATGGAAGTGGTGCTGGCAGCATGTAAGCGTGAAGTGGTGGATGATTACCAGCTCGTTTTAAGTGAGGCGGGAATTGAAGCGACGTGTGTAGATTGTGCTGTTTTTGCACTTGAAAATGCTTTGGAAACAACTGAGGCCTCTGCTGAGACTGGAGTTGAGGGTGAAGTTCTCGATGATGATGTGGCGCCAGCTATCGCTTTGGTTAATATCGGTGCCAACCTTGTTAATATTAACATTATGATTAATGGGCAGATGGCATTTGTTCGTGATCAGTTTTATGGTGGTCAGAACCTGACAGAAGAGGTTCAGAAAGAGCATAATGTTAGTTATCAGGCTGCAGAGGAGATGAAAATAGAACGTTTCTCTGAGATTAGCCCTGAAGCTCTGGAACGTTTTTATGTCGGGCTAACTTCTGAACTGGTCAGGTCACTTGATTTTTATGCAGCAAACCATGCAGAGCACCCTGTGCAAAAGCTGCTGCTTAGTGGTGGTTGCTCAATGATCCCGGATATGGCTAATGAGTTGGAACAGCGGTTGGGTATTGAGTCAGAAATTGTCAATCCGTTTGTCAATATCAAGGCCTCTTCCAGGAAGTTTGATATAGACTACCTAAACAGAATCGGCCCTTCGATGATGGTTCCGGTTGGACTTGCTATGCGGAGCTTTGACAGATGATTCGGATTAATCTTCTCCCTTACAGAGCTCAACGTCGTGTTGCTCAGATACTTCAGCATGTTGCTGTATTGGTGGCGGTAGTACTTGTGACCGCAGCTCTGGTATTTGCTGCAGACCTATTTAAAACATCTGAACTGACTTCGTTAGAAGATGAGTTTTCCAGTCTTACAGTTCAAAATAATGCCCTGAAAAAGAAGATCGGAAAAATTAGAAACCTGGATAAGTTAAGAGTTGATGTAGAGAAAAAACTCAAGCTGGTTGATGAACTTCAGGATGGGCGCTTTCATTCATTGGAGACATTGAATGAGTTGTCAAAAGTTATTCCGGAAAATGTTTGGCTGACGACGGTTGGCAATACGGGAGATACTCTAAATCTGAGTGGCCTTGGCGAAAGTAATAAAGCGGTAGCGAATTTTATGCGGGCACTTGATGAATCACCTCTGTTTACCGGTATTAGTCTGGCAACTATCACGCGGACTCAAGCAGGTAATGTTCCTGTTAGAAGTTTTAATCTAACGATGAACCGGGTCGTAGAGAGTAGTGATGCTGGAGGAGAAAAGTGAATTTAGAAGGATTGAATCTGAGTGCGCTAAATCCTCTTCTTCCTCTTCCGCTATGGCAGAAAATTGTTGCTGTAGTAGCTATTTCCCTGTTAATAGTCGTTTCATATACCTATTTTGGTTGGATGCCACTGCAGGAGAAAATTGAGAGTCAACAGGCGCAGGTGGAGCAGCAGCGAATTATTTTGAAAAGAAATCAGGCACTGGCCAGGAACCTGCCAAAGAAGAGGGCCGAATTTGCTAAGCTGGAGAAGCAACTGAAAGTTGCACTCAATATGCTGCCAAAACAGTCACAAATTCCCGATCTTCTTGAAGATGTCTCTTGGGCAGGAAAAGATTCAGGCCTTGAGTTTACAGTTTTCACTCCAAAGGGTGAGAGTGTAAAACAGATATACGCTGAAGTTCCTGTAGATATTAGTGTGACGGGAAGTTATCGACAGCTGCTTACATTTCTTAAACGCGTTGGTGAAATGCCACGTATAGTTGCGGTTAAAAATTTAGCTCTGACACAGGGTGCGGCCGGTCAATCGCTTACAATAAATGGTAATGTAATGACCTATCGTTTTGTTGAAACCGCCCCAAAGAAAAAATAGATACTGTGTGGAAATTTAATGGGCTCCGGGAGGCGTAAATGATGTTTAGGCACGGAGATGGTAATAATATGAGTGCGATGAAAATTAATAATATATTGAACACTTTAAGCAAATGTATTTTATTGTCAGCAGTGGCCCTGATTCTGCCAGGGATAGCTTCGGCAGCTCAAATTAATGGTGTCTCGCTGATGGATTCTGAAGCTGGTGATCTGCTTCGCATTGAGGCAGACGCACCGCTTGAATATCAGGTGTTTGATCTGGATGGGCCACCGAGGATGGTGGTGAATTTTCCAGCTGCGTCTATTAGCAGTGATGTAACCACCATGCGCCCCGATGGAACAGGTGTGACAAGTGTTTTCCCTGCGAAAAGCAAAGATGGTGTGCGCCTGGAAATCGGCCTGAGTGAGATGCTCGGTTATGAAATTAAGGAATCGGGTAACACTTTAGTCATCCGATTTGATCGGATTGACTCAGGAAGCAGTGACTCAGCAGTCGCTGCAGTAATTAAAGACATAGCAGTGGTAGATAAAGGTTCTGTGACAGAGTTGGTTCTGAGCGGCGATAACATGGATGCCAGCCATAACGCTTTTTTATCCAATGATAATCAGACGCTGATTTTGGATTATTGGGGAGGAATATCAAAACTTCCTAAGGAGAACTATAAGTACTCTACCCAGCGAATTAACAATGTAACGATAGGTCAGGCAGAAGGAAGGGTTCGACTGGTGGTTGCTGTTTTGCCAGGGGGAGAACTGAATCATCAGGTAGATGCTGAAAAAGGGAAGCTGACTGTTCGATTTGGCAGTGTTGCTCCAAAAAGAAGAGCATCAACTATTGTTGTGGAGAGCGTGGACTTTCAACCGGATGACAGAATTGCTCACCTGATGGTACGTACGGATGTTGTGAATCCGATCCTGAATGTTACAGAGAAAGATGATACAGTAATCATAGATGTAAAAAAGGCGGCTTTGGCCAAAGGGCAGGAGCGTTCTCAGGATGTGAGCGCATTTCCAGGGCCAATCAAACAGATTGATAGTTACCCTGTTGATGACAAGGTTCGAATTGTAGTGAGGCTAAGAGATAAGGTTGATGTTAGCTCATTCCAACAGGGGAATGTATTCACAGTAAATCTTGAACCTGAAGATATCCGACTTGCAAGAGTGGGCAGTGAAGGAAAAGAGGAGTTCGCATACACAGGGCAGAAAGTTACTTTTGACTTTAAAGATATAGATATTCGCAATGCCCTGAAACTGATTTCAGAAATGAGTGATCTGAATATCATTATGTCTGATGATGTCAGTGGGTTGCTGACTATGCGGCTGGTTGATGTTCCCTGGGACCAGGCGCTCGATCTTATACTGGCAGCACGAGGCCTCGGGCAGGAGAGGACTGGCAATGTCATGCGAATTGCTCCTGTTGAAGTTTTGAGGACGGAGTATGAGGCGAAGCTTGAGGCCAGAAGAGGTTCTGAGCAGCTGGAGCCGCTTGTCACAGAGTTTCTAACGCTAAGCTTTACCAAAGTAGAAGATTTTAAAAAGATTCTTGAAGGCGCATCTGCTAATGCAACGAAGGGTGGTGAAACATCATCAACGTCAGCAGATGGTGTTACTACTACCTCGGGCTCGTCAGAAACAAGCGTAGGAATCTTATCACCAAGAGGAAGCTTTTTGATCGATGAACGCACCAATACATTGATTATTAAAGATACACAGGATGCAATTAATAGCGTTAAACGACTGATAACTACGATTGATAAACCAGCTCAGCAGGTTTTGATTGAGGCGAGAATTGTTGAGGCTTCAGATAATTTCCAAAGAGATATTGGTATTAGCTGGGGTGGTTCATTTAATGATACACCAAACATTGGATTTCCCAGTAGCGTAGGCGTTCAGGGCGCAGCCGTTGGTACTAAACTGGTTGATCTTCCAGCTGCTGCTGGTGCTGGTGCTGGTGGTGCTATTGGTGTGACACTTGGCTCAATTTCAAACGTTCTAAACCTGGATTTGGAACTATCCGCTGCAGAAGCAGATGACAAAATCAAAATTGTTTCAAATCCGCGAGTATTAACCACAAACCTAAAAACAGCTGTGATTGATCAAGGTACCGATATTCCGTTTACTTCAGTAAGTCAGAATGGCACAAATGTGCAGTTTAGAAAGGCAACGCTGGGCTTGGAGGTAACACCACAAATCACGGCAGACAAACGGGTGATTCTTCAAATTGTAGTAAGTAAAGATAGCCCAACATCTACCGCGGTTGGTACTGATCAGAACGTATTAATCAGTACCAAGCGTGTGGAGACTGAAGTGTTTATGGATAATGGTGAAACCATTGTCATTGGTGGTATTTATACCCGAGATAGAACCACTAATAATAAAGGTGTACCAGGACTCTCTAAAATACCGGTGCTTGGCTGGTTGTTTAAGAAAAACAAAAAAACCGATAACCGATCAGAACTGTTGGTATTCATGACTCCAACTGTTATTGACCCTAAAGGAGTGCAATAATTTCAAGGGTGTCATGCGTGGTACCTGTTGGCTCAACGGAGTCAAAAATAATAACAATCGGGCGACTATTAGTCGCCCGATTACGTTTATGATTTGTGGATTTAATTCAGAAATGAAGATTTGAATCGAATGAGTGCAGATTGAAGAGTGGGTACTCCAACTGTGAATATTAATGAAGCAGTAGATATATTAGTTTCTTTTCTGTCAGAGTGCGCAGATGGGTGATTTAAACAGGTACAAGGTTGATCTGGGTGATCGATCATACAATATTCATATTGAGTCTGGATGCATGGCATTCATTGGGAAAGCAGTTCTGGAACTGTTTGGAGAGCCTTCACGATGTTTGATTGTGACCAATGAGATTGTAGGCCCACTCTATGCCCAAGCTGTTAGAGAGAGCCTTGAGGCATCTGGATGGCATGTAGAGATATCAGTTCTTCCTGATGGTGAGAAGTATAAAAGTATCAACACCTGGATGCAGGTGATGAATGCTTTGATGGCATCTAAACTTTCGCGCAATGAACCTGTTATTGCTTTGGGTGGAGGTGTAGTTGGAGATATGACGGGATTTGCTGCTTCCTGTTATCGGCGTGGCATTCCATTTATTCAAATTCCAACAACCCTGTTGGCACAGGTGGATTCAAGTGTGGGCGGCAAGACTGCCATTAATCATCCACATGGAAAAAATATGATTGGTGCATTTTATCAGCCGAGGCTGGTCTGGATTGATCCTGACGTGCTGAAAACACTTGAGCTGAGAGAGCTTCGGGCAGGTATTGCAGAGCTGATCAAATATGGATTGATTAGAGACAGTCAATTTTTCACCTACCTCGAAAAAAATGTAGAGAAGCTTCTGAAGCTGGATCCTGAAGTTGTCTCTCAGGTTATTCTCACTTCGTGTCGACATAAGGCTGAAGTAGTGATGGCTGATGAGACTGAGCAGGGCATAAGAGCGTTATTAAATCTTGGGCACACATTTGGACATGCCATTGAATCGATGACTCACTACAGTGAATACCTGCATGGTGAAGCTGTTGCACTGGGGACGCTGATGGCCGCGCGCCTCTCTTATCAGCTTGGTTATAGCTCAAAAAACTTAGAACCGCGTATTCAGAATCTTTATGAGACAACAGGCCTTCCCATCGCTATTCCAGAGTTCACAGCGGATGAGTGGCTTGATTCAATGGGGCACGATAAAAAAAATATCGGTAGCAGGATTCGGTACATTCTTCTGAAAGATATCGGGGACTCATTTATTGCTGAAGATGTAACTCATGGAAATATCAGAGAGCTTATTGCCTCTTATTAATGTGATCCGTCAAAAAAAGCGGCCAGATTTAGTCTGGCCGCTTTTTTTTATTTAGATCATACTTACTAATGATCAGTGGTTATTCATCGTTAAGCATGCCAAACATGGCAAGAAGGTTTTGGAATAGCAGGAACACATCAAGATAGAGGGTCAGCGCTGCAGAGATGAATTCATTGCTGGGATAATCACGCAGGATGTTTGATGTGTCATAGAGGATAAAGGCTGAGAAGAGCAGTACACCCATACCGCTGATGGTCAGCTGAATGGTTCCGGATTCAAAGAAGAAGTAGTTGGATAGACTCAATACAATCAGTGCAATCAGTCCTGTCCAGACAAAGCCCTTCAGGAATGAGAAGTCTTTGCGGGAGTAGAAGACATAGCCTGTAAGAGCAACAAACGAGACAGCTGTGGTCATAAAGGCCTGTGTTACCAGCATGCCGGATTTTTCAGAAACAAAACTAACCAGTGGCGCAATGGCCATGCCTGTAAGGGCACCAAAGCCAAGCAGCGCTGCGAAGTTGATGCCAGGAGTATGGCGTAGTGCCTGCACAGCAAAAATGCCTCCAATCATGGCAAAAAGCATCATGAACGGATGTTCATAAGGGAAGGCAAGGCCCATTGAGAAGTAGGCACCGGCACTACCTGCTGCTATGCAGAGAGCCAGCATGCCATAAGTTTTTCCCAGAAATGCGATTCTTTCATCGGCCTGTAAGACGGAAGCTGTCATGGGTGATTGCATAAAATACCTCTTAATGAATTAAATAATCTGTTTGTGAATGTGCATGCAGAAAAGCAGTGCGTCAAGGTAGCGGGTGTTTATCGGAGTGAATAACTTCAGCATCAATAATGTCACCACCGTGGTTTCTTTGAGCTGATAGCTGAGCGGAGATGATCTGGCGACCTAGCAGATTCCGAACTGTGGGAATGAGAAGTAAAAAACCTATGAAGTCGGTGATGAAGCCCGGGATAAAGAGCATGATACCCGACAAGGCAATCATGATGCCATGCAGCATCTGTTCTGCAGGCGGCTGTCCCTGGTCCATCAGCTCTCTGGCATGAACAAGCGTTTGTATACCCTGATGGCGTACAAGCATACCGCCGAGTGCTGCTGTTAAAAGGCAGAGAGCAATGGTCGAAAAGCCACCAATACCGGATCCCACTTCAATTAACAGATACAACTCAGCAAGTGGAAGCAGAATAAAAAGTGCAAAGATAAATTTTAGCATACTGAATGTATGGGGTTATCAGAGCTCGATTACAAGCCCTTTCTTTTGATGGGAGAGATGGCAAGTGCGGTTAATGCAATGATTCCGCTACGCATTGATGCTTCATCAATGTCAAAACAGGGGTGGTGCAGTGGATAACGGGTTGTAGGGCCACTGCCAGTTCCCAGCCGCATCAGACAGCCGGGAATATGCTGCAGGAACTCTGCAAAGTCCTCGCCACCCATCGAGGGTTGATCAATTTCAATAAGCTTTGTTTCCGGGGAGAGTAAGGAGATGCTCCGATACACTTCATCAATAATATCAGGGCCATTCTCCAACATCGGTGTGGCATGACGCATATGAAAACTGGCCGTTGCACCCCATGTTTCAGCCGTTTGCCGAATAATATGATCCATTCGGGTTCTTATCTCTTCATGTGTATCACTGTTTAGGCTGCGAACTGTGCCGGAAAAAGATGCTTTTTCGGGGATTACATTTGCGGCATGGCCTGCGTCGATTCGGCCAATGGTCACGACTGCCGGATGCATCGGATCGACGCTGCGGCTGACGATATGATGTAGCGCCTGAATGATATGGCTGGCAATCAGGATTACATCAACGCACTCATGCGGGCGTGCAGCATGGCCACCATGACCGGTTATCTCGACTTCAAACATGTCAGCCGCTGCACACATGGCGCCACGCTTTAAGCCAACGCTTCCTGATGGCAGGTATGGGTAGACATGCAGGGCATAGATGCGACACGCGTTAAGCCCATCGAGCACGCCATCACTGATCATAGCTGAAGCCCCTTCTGTGATCTCCTCTGCTGGCTGGAAGATGGCTGCAATATTGTGTGAAAGTTCAACGTTAAGTCTGGATAGCAGCATGATGGTTCCGAGAAGGATAGCGGTGTGTGCATCATGGCCGCAGCTATGAGAGATGCCATCAATAGATGATGCATAGTCACACTGCTTGCTGTCCTGAATCGGAAGTGCATCCATGTCTGCACGAAACAGAACCGTATCATTTGAGTTGTCTGGAGGGAGTTTGACCAATAGACCATGACCTCCAACATGTTCACGAACGTTGCAACCGAGTGTCTTACACTGCTCAGCCACATAGAGAGCTGTTTTTTCCTCTTCTCCTGAGAGTTCAGGGTGCTTGTGCAGATATCGCCGAATGGCAATGACTTCTTCCATCACTTCGTCGGCAGCAGTTTTTAGCATTTCAGGTGTAATCGTCATGATCATCTCCAGCCATCTTCCTGATGCATCTGGTATACAACATCGTTTATGTTATCAGACTGGCTAAATATTTTCCGTTGGCGTACGGCTCCGTCACCATGTTTTTTCCATGTGTTTATACGCTCTTTAACAACTATTAAGTCTTCATGAGCAGCACCATGTTTTGCCAACCACTCCAGACGCTTGCCGATCCATGAAAGTAGTGGAACTGGCTCTTCGCTAATCGGATCAATAATTTCCATCTGCACACCGTAACGACAGGCCCTCCAGCGGTTTTCTCTGATCAGGGATGGGTGAACTTTAGCTTCGGGTAGCTCACTGTTTTTTGCGGCAATTACTTCCGCACGAACATAAGCGATATATGCCGCTGTATCGGCTTTTGTTGCAGGCATATCACCAATCCGAATCTCCAGTGTGCCAAAGTCAGGATGTGGGCGCATCTCCCACCAGATTTCTCTGACAGAATCTATGCTTCCCGTAGCCATAAGGCGCCCGGCACAGTGTTCGAAATCCTTCCAGTCATTAAAATAAAACGGCATTCCCCCCTGGCTTAACCCTTCAAATATTTTCACCCTGCTGGAACAGAGGCCGGTATCATCACCTTGCCAGAACGGTGAGTTGGCTGAGATAGCAAGAAACACCGGCATAATGGGTAGCAATCGATTCATGGTATGAATGCAACTATCACCATCAGGCATGCCGACATGAACGTGAATGCCAAATATGTTGAAGCGATGGGCCATCCATTGCAGTCGATTAAGGAGCTTATGATATCTGGGGTCATCAGAGACCCGCTGATCTCTCCATCGGGAGAAAGGGTGGGTTCCTGAACTTAACAGTGCTCCCCCCATTGGCATGAGTGATTCCAGTACCTGTAGACGGAGCTCGGAGAGTTCATCGATACATGTGACTGTCTGTTGATGAATACCCGTATTAATCTCTATGGTGGAGGTGAAAAGCTCCTGCTTGATTCGTGGTGATGTTGGAATAGATCTCAGCAGCTTTGGTGCCAGAGGAATTTGATTTCCTGACTTCGAATCAACAGTGATCCACTCCATTTCTACGCCTGTTGAACCAGGCTCGGATGGTTTGAAGGGAAAACTGGCTATCTGATCATGTGGCATCACTATCTATTATAGCGAATCTTTAGCGATAATGGAGTCGGGGTGACATGCCTGGATAGCTACTGTCTCTTTTTCCACGCATTTAGTGCTCTCTGCATATGATCGGCACGTTGATGGTCACCAGTTTTATGCAGAGCATCAATTAATCGCTGTCTGGTTGCTGCTGTTGGTTCGATGGCAAGGCTCTTTTGATAACTGGCTATGGCACTGTTGTATAACGCTTTTTGTATTTGAATATCACCCAGGGTATTGAGACACATGGTACACTTTGGCTGTAGTCTGGTTGCCCGTTTTGCATGTTTAAGAGCCGCTTCATTGCGATCTTGCTGAGATAAGAATCGAGCATAACGAACATGGGCAAATCCGTTGAGAGGGTCTGCTTTTAACGCATCTTTAAATCGTTCATCAGCTAACTCTTTGTTTCCGGCAGCTGCATCCATTTCAGCCAGAAGGTAGCGGGGGGTGGCCTCATTTTTAAATCGTTTCAGAGATTTTGTCAGCAACGCATAGGCTTTGTTTTTTTTATTATCAGAAATGTAGAGGCTGGAGAGGTTGACCACGGTTGGCAGATGCCAGCCCAAGGATATGTTTTTTTCATATAGTTTAAGCTCCTGATCAGCATGGCCACTCATTTGAAGAAGTAGCGCCAGATTGTATCTGGCTTCAAGATTTTTCGGTTTGGCTATTAACTCAGCTTCAAAACTGCGACGAGCTTCAGTGAACTCCTCTTTTTGCAGGTGTTTGAATGCCTTCTCCATCAAGGGGGTGGCAGATGCAGCTGAGGAAACCAGCAGAAACAGAATCAGACTAAGGGCGCGCAGGGGTGGTTCCCATCTTGCCAGTCGTGAGAAGCAACTCTTCCATCTTCTCCTGTTTGGCTTGTTTGGATAGCGGCACTTCCGGTTTCTCTTTCATGAGTTTCCAGGGATTTCGTTTGAGGTCATTTGAGAGTGCTTCAAGGTTTTCTGCTGCTTTGCGTAGCTCAAACAGCATGCGATAGAGGTTCTCACGATTATCTACCACGGTTGTATTGCTGTTTTCAAAGAACTCTTTTCCTGCAGCAACTGTGTCAGGCAATTGTTTGGTTACCTTTGAGATCTCTTTCAGTGCGGTAGGAAGCTCTCTCTTTAGCGATGCACTAACGGAGTTCAGGTTGTGAATCGTGCTTCGCAGTTCCGAACGGTTTTCGGAGATGACAGATGCCAGTTGTTCAACTGCCTGGTTGGTTTTTGTCAGTAAGCTTTTCAGTGAGCCTGTTTCACCTTCACTACTGAACATATCGGTTAACGTTCCGCTCAGCTTTTTCAGGTCATCGGTAATCAAAGAAGATTTAGCAATAAATGAGCTGATATCTCCGGTTGGAACCGATGGGATAAGCGCACCATCCGGAAGCCACTCTGTATCACCTGCATCAGCATTGAGGGATAGGTTTTTTTCTCCTACCAGACCTCGACCAATAATGGCTGCTTGCGTGGAGGCGGGAAGCTTCACATCAGGATTAAGTGCGATGCGTACAACAGCTCTGTTGCCGCGCAAAAGGATCTCTTGAACAATGCCGATTTTGACGCCAGCCATCAGTACCGGAGATTGCACATCCAGCCCCATCAAATCTTCGAATTCGGTCTCTACGACATTGGTATCCTGTTTGACCCAGACGATGTCGCCAACGCGTCCGGTTGCAAATCCGAGCAGTATCAGGGCAATGAGCACAAAGGCTCCTAATCTTGCTTGTGAATTCATCGGTTAACTGCCTCCTCAATCTGTTTGCCCCACGAGCTGCAGTTGATCGGTCCTTCAGCTCGGCCTTCAATGAACTGACGCAGCATAGGATCCTGATCTGATCCTAGTTGATCGGGTGTGATTTGACGACGCATTTCACCATGACAAAGCATCGCAATATTGTCACTAATCATCGCGGCACTCTTCATATCGTGTGTGATCGACATGATGGTTGTGCCTGAACCTTTGTGCAGTCGGACGATGAGTCGATTGATCACATCTGACATGATGGGATCCAGTCCGGTTGTTGGCTCATCAAGAAAAACGATATCTGGTTTGTGACAGATGGTTCGAGCTAGCCCTACGCGTTTAGACATGCCGCCAGAGAGCTCTGCTGGCATCTTATCTTCGATATGTGGAAGTCCGACCCACTCCAGAACTTCACCGGCTCTTTCTCTGGCTTCCGCTTTTGATGCACCCCGCTCCAGGAGAGCAAATGAGACATTTTCCCAGACTGAGAGAGAATCAAACAGTGCAGCTCCCTGAAACAGCATACCAACACGCTTCATTCGATCCAGATGTTCAACTTCAGGAAGCTCAAGCCAGTTTTCGCCATCCACAAAAATTTCACCTGAATCGGGTCGCAGCAGGCCGAGTACACACTTGATCAAAACACTCTTCCCGGTCCCGGACATACCGATGACTGTTGTTGAGGTCCCTGGCATAATGTCGAGGTTGACGTCCTGAAGAATCACCTTCTCTCCAAAACGTTTGCTAACGTTGCGGATACTGATGCGAGGTGTTTGACTATTATTCATCCGAACATCCATGCGGTCAGGAAGTAGTCGGAGACCAGAATGCTCATGCATGAGATTACTACGGCCCGGGTAGTGGCACGGCCGACACCTTCGGCACCACCTTTACAGTTGAAACCTTCCGAGCATCCAATAACACCAATCAGCATACCGAAGAATCCAGCTTTAACCAGGCCTGAGTAGAAGTCTTTCAGCTCCATGAACTGCGTAGTTTTTTCCAGATAAACTGTTGGGTTCTGATCCAGCATAAATACACTGATCGCATACCCGCCATAAATACCGATAAAGTCGGCGACCACGACTAGAAGTGGCATCATGAGAATAGCAGCAATCACCCTTGGCATGATCAGGTAGCGCATGGGATCAGTGGAGAGGGTCCAGAGAGCATCAATCTGCTCAGAAACACGCATGGTGCCAAGCTCTGCGGCAAATGAGGCACCAACACGTCCGGCGACCATAAGGCCTACCAGAACAGGGCCAAGCTCACGAACCACAGAGAGTGAAACGACCACGCCGATCATGCTTTCGGCAGCAAATCGATGGAATACAATGTACCCCTGCAGGGCCAGCACCATGCCAGTGAAGAGAGCGGTAAGAAGAACAACAGGTAGTGACTGGACGCCAACCTCTTCAGCCTGAGCAAGAATCAACCGTGGATATCGGGGCGAGGAGAGTATGCGTTTGGATACTTGCCCCAGTGTGGTTGCATATAGACCAAGCTGTATAAGCAGTGCTTCAGTGATAGAACCGATCTTCTGCAACATGATCATATTACAAAGGCCTTCGGCAGACCCGTTTTCCTACGCTGGTGAAGAGTTCGTAGGAGATGGTTCCGGCAAGGATCGCAACATCTGATGCGGTAAGAGTCTCACCCCAGAACTCAACGCTGTCGCCGGGTTTTAGGACATTTTCAGAGCAGTCGATCAGGCAGTAATCCATGCAGATGCGCCCTACAATCGGGAAATTGTGTCCCTGAGCAAATACGTGGCCGCAGTTGGAGAGATTGCGTGGTAAGCCATCACCGTATCCAAGACTGATAATTGCCACCTTCATATCATTAGATGCTCTGAACGATGCGCCATAGGAGAGGCTAACCCCTTTAGCGATATCACGAACATGCATCACTTCACCTGTGAACTGCATCACAGGCTTTACTCCAAGCGGTTCTTCCGGCACAGGCTCCGCTCCATAAAGAGCCAGGCCGGGGCGAACAAATTCGTGCATCTCATCAGGTAGTGCGACTAGCCCTGCACTGTTGAGTAGTGAGGCGGGAAGCTGTGGGGAAAGCTTCCTGCATTGCGCAGAAAACTCTTCGGCCTGAACTCGGTTTAACGGGTGCTCGGGCGTATCGGCACAGGCCAGGTGTGACATGATACCGGCGACTTCTGTGTTGTTGGCACGACACTGCTCTATGAGCTGAACCGGATCGTCGGCACCCAGTCGTTGCATACCGGTATTGATTTTGATCCAGACCGAACCGATAAAACCAGCGCTTCTAAGAAGCTCGAGCTGAGCACTGCTGGTTATGGTTGGAGTCAGATCGAATTCGTTGGCGAATTCGGCATCCGCTTTGTCAAAGATGCCAGAGAGCAGAACAATGCTTTCAGCATCAGGAAGTAGCTCTCTCAGCTCTCTACCTTCACTTGCGTCAGTGACGGAGAAATCGCGACACCCCTCATCAAATAGAGAAGTTGCAATCAGGCCGAGGCCATGCCCATATGCGTTGGCTTTTACGACAGCCATGACTTTAGCAGACCCCGTACGGCTGCTTATCAGGTGATAATTGTGCCGGAGATTCGCTATGTTGATATTGGCAATGGCGGGTCGCATAGCGTGAGTGTCGTCATGAGGACTAATGGTGTCAAAATTTCTCCATTCAGATGAGATTAAACCATGCTGATATGCCGTGGCCTGCGTGTGGAGGTTGATTACATTAGATAGCATCAGCTCTCATCAATGATCGATTCAAGATGGGTGAGTGAAAGAATAAGGCGAAGGCGTTCTGCCTCGTCTGTTGATTCACGGCGGTCAGCAATCCAGCCAATGCGTGCCGCCTGCTGAAATTCGTCCCAGTCCCGATGTTGACTCCAGAGATTTCTGCCAGCTTCCAGAAGAGAGCGTGCACCGATATTAAGCAGTTGCATGGTTGCTTTCTGCTTGAGCAGTGTCAGACGGTGCAGCCACTCACGGCGTAGTGCATGTGCCTCTTTGTCAGCCCAAAATGGAGTTCGCAGTGAAGATTCCAGCAGCGCAAATGGAAGCAGGTGCATCGCTGCCTGGGTTGCTTTAAGGCAACGGGGAAGAGGGATCTTTTCCGTAGCGCCGATATGGACAGCAGTTGCCATCTGAGTCAGTTCAGGCATAGCAGCAAGGTGTGCCGCATCAGTTGAAGAGAGACCGGCCTGTGAAGTCGATTTCAGTATTTCGAGGTAGCGACTGTTTTCAACACCGCCAATACCCTGAATGCCCAGAGACTTGCGAAACATCCTCAGCCCCCGCTGCTGCTTCTTGATCCAAGTCATATCAAGTTCATGTACCGGGCAGAGTCGAAGAATCTCTTCGGCAAAGTGCATGATCTGTTCCTGAAGCTCCCACTGCGTATGAATGATCAGGGTTCTCTCCTGCATAGTTGACCAGATGTTTTGCCGAAGAGCCGCCACATCAAGAAGCGATTCGGAGAGCATCAGGGCCTGGATGATATCGCTAATAGGTCGATCCATCAGGCTCTGCAGATGGTGAATTGAGGCGAGACCAATATGGTTGATGATATGATTGCTCGTCTGCGTGTGAACAATGCTTGATGCCAGTGGGTGTTCCCGCATAGCAGGGGTGTAACGGCGCCACATCGCTTGAGGAAAATATCCTTTCAGGATGGCGTTACTGAAACAGGACGTTTGGAAAAAATCGCCAGCATCTAGCGTATCATGAATGCGGTTTTTCTCATGCCCGAGAAGCACAGCCAGTTGAGGTCGAAGCATGATCGTATCGTCCTCATCCATACCAGGGTCGGACACGGGATCAATTCGGCCCTCCCTGATCAGCGTGTCACGCAGCCTGATCAGGCGTGGAAGATGTCGCATGGCATCATAAGCTGCCAGTGTTAGAACTCGTGATTGCATCAGATTGTTGCTCAGACACTGGTCTGTCACAGCCTCTTCCATTTTTTTCAATGTTCGATTTCGTTGCATGGGTGTGATCTGTGATAGTTCCGGAGTTGAGAAGAGAATCTTTAGATTGACCTCATGGTCAGACATGTCGACACCGGCAGAGTTATCAATGGCATCGGTATTGATGATGCCATCATGGTTGGCAAATTCGATTCGGGCTCTCTGGGTAAGGCCAAGATTGCCGCCTTCACAGACAACAGTGGCCTGCAACTGATCTGCATTAATGCGGACGTTGTTATTAATAGGATCCTGTACCTCACTATGACTCTCATCACTGGCTTTGACGTAGGTGCCGATACCACCGTTATAGAGCAGGTCGACAGGTGCTTTCAAAATCGCCTGAATCAGTGCTTCACCGGAGAGTTTGGTTGCATCAATCTGAAGCGCTTTGCCGAGTTCGTCAGAAACAGTGATTGATTTTGCGCTGCGTTCAAAAACGCCACCACCCTGGCTGATTACTTGTGTGTTGAATCTATCCCACCCCAGTGACGCTTTGAACAGCCGCTTAAGCTCTGCATAGGCGCTCTTTGGATTTGGGTTGGGATCAAGGAAGATGTGGCGGTGATTAAATGCGGCAATAAGCTGCATGTTGGGATTGAGTAATATGCCGTTTCCGAACACATCGCCACCCATGTCGCCAATGGCAACTGCACGGATTGGATCATTGTAGGCATCTCTCCCGAGCAGGTCGAAGTGATGTGCGGCACACACCCACGCTCCACGCGCAGTAATGCCTACTGCTTTGTGATCGTAGCCATGGCGGCCACCACTGGCAAAAGCGTCATCCAGCCAGAAACAGGCCAGTCGTGACTCTTCATTGGCATCATTTGAGAATGCGGCAGTTCCTTTATCTGCTGCGACAACCAGATAGGGATCGTGTCGGTCATTCTCGGGGATTCGAACACCATCAGGGGCAATGCTCTCTCCATGCACCAGATTGTCGGTCAGCTCGAGAAGTGCTCGAATAAATATTCGGTACTGCTGAAGTAGAAAGTCACTGCCTGTGCCATCGCGGATAACAAACCCGCCTTTGGCACCAGTGGTAACGATCTGTCCGTTTTTCACGACCTGCGTTGCCATCAGGTCCAGCACTTCAGTTCTGAAGTCTACAGGTCGGTCAGAAAAGCGGATGCCACCTCTGGCCACGGCCCCGGCGCGAAGGTGAATTCCCTCAACATGAACACCATGCACAAAAATTTCCCGATGTGGGGTCGGATACGGAACAAAACTGAGCTTTCCGGGATCAATCTTGATAGAGACGGGCTCTCCAGCCTGTCTGACAAATGCATTGGTGCGCAGCCCTGCTTCAACCAGCTCTGCCAGTGCCCGGAACCAGCGATCGTCAGAGAGGCTCTGTACATCGGTCATTGCCTGTTCAAATTCAAGTTGTGCCTGAGTGATATAATCAGCAGGCATGGACGGCAGATGATAGGCAGCAAAGAGTTGTAGTAGTCGTTCAGCCACCTTTGGATAGCGCAGTAGCATATCGGATAGTGGTGTCGGAGCAGCATCAGGCAGTAGTTGAATCAGGTGATTTCTTAGGGTGATGAGCGTTGCGATCTGATTGATGTCGAGCGTTGATGAGATGAGCAGTGCGTTGATCATGTCATGATCTGCTTCATCGTTAAACACCAGCTCCAGCCCTCTGTTGAGTCGTTTTAGATCATCCTGACGCAGAGAGTCAGGAGCGCTGCATCGGATGCAGTTGATATGTACCTGGTTATCCTGAGGTCCGAAATCGACAACTGCCTCCTGCATGGCAGTCAGGCCAAATGCCTGAATCCGATCTACCAGTCTGCCCAGAGGCAGTCGTTTGCAGGTGATGATATGAAGTTCGAGATTGCCTTGGCCTTCACTGTGTCGTTTCAGTACTCGAACCATATGCCTACAGCTTTTGCGCACATATCTGTGTGCCTGAATATCAGCGAGAAACTGGGTGGCTGGAAAGAGCTCCTGATAGAGCAGCGGCAGCTCTTCAAGCTCTTTCAGTGTACCCGGAAGGTCGAGCTCTTCTGCATGGCGAAGCACCACTTTTTTGGCTTTGTCTTTCCAGAAGATGACACACTGGCCGATCACATCCGATAGTACTGAAAGATTTGCTTCATGCCCTGGCTGAATGGAGAAAATAATGATTCTATATGGGCCAATGCCAATTGACTCATGACCATGGATAGTGATGTTCTGCCGCTGGATTGTCACTTCAATATTGTGCAAAACGTTGGGGCCAAAGCGGTTGGAAGGCATGGTCACCAGCAGATATTCAAGATTGCCAACTTCGGGGATAAGGTGTGACGTTGATGTTTGGATCGGAGTGTTCATATCAACAATGTTTCTCAGAGGTTTGAGCCACTGTTTGGCGGGTATTGAGTGCAAAAGCGGCTTGGGTAACCTATCAAAGAGGGTGCGAACCTCCCGCCTGTAGAAGGCGGACTGCTGCAGAAGAGGACTCTGTTGCAGCTTGCCCCAGTGTTCATCAAGCCCTGGAATCTGGCTGGCATTGGTATGCCGGGCACTGCGTGAAAAGTGGCCGATTAAAATAGCATGTTTCAGTAGCCCTTGGGTATTGCGCCAGCATATGCGCAGCGCTTTCACATTGGCAGCACTGTAGAGGTAGTGCTGCGATGCTGTGAGGTGCAGCCACTGCAGCCCGGGCGCTATCGGCTCGGGTTGTAAAGCGATCTCCTGATGTAATCCTTTCGCTACCCGGTTCATAGCACGGTAGTCACGCAGGATACCCAGCTTTTTTCTACCCATCTGCAGACCGAAAAAGAGATAGCGTCCCCTATTCATCCAGGCAAGAAGGTCGGCTGAGCTGGGCTGATCGGGCCTGATTCTATCGGTTAGTTTGGTAAGCATTTTCTGCATCGGCTCGAAGTCACAGATGGAGAGGTCTACGGCGTGAAGTATAGCGCTAATGTTTTTACAAACTGTAGTACGATCTGGAACCAGTGTGGCTGATAGATGCAGAGCTATAAACATGAAATTATCATCAGACTGTTGATCAGGATGGCGCAGATAGACGTCGCAGTAGCTTTCATCGCATTGCATCGTAGCAACCATGGTCTGTTGATTGATCGGCTGGATGTTGCTGCGCAGTAGGTAGCCTTTGATAGCATCGAGATAGAAGGCCTGATCCGGGCATCTGATCGTAATGAGATGTCGATGCAGAGGGCCGTGGCTGATGGTGCGGGATAACAGAACAATGCGTTTTTTACTCGCTTCGGAATCCGGATGAGGGAGAAGTTTCAGCGAGTCATGCAGCAGTGCCGCCCGCAGGCGTGCGGGTGGAGTCTCCAACTCCTGCTGATGCTGTGCCTCATCCAGTAAATCCATCAATTGGCGGCGAAGAATTCTCATAGAGTAAGTGTAGTCCTTTTCCGTCTGTTTAGTCTTGCCTCTTTCTACCTGCAGAGATTTATCGTGGCTATATCGAATTTGACGTTTCGAAATTGATCCGCTTACATCTGGGAGAGAGGGGCGTTTAATTTAGAGGGGGGATTTATGACCAATCTTGTAGCAGGCCACCGTGAGCGATTGAGAGAACGATTCTCCCAAAACGGCTTTGAAGGGTTTCACGATTATGAAGTGATTGAGCTTTTGCTTACCTATGCCATTCCGCGTGTAGATGTGAAGCCAATCGCCAAACGGCTGCTTAAAAGCTTCGGCACCCTGGCCGGGGTGTTCGATGCATCTCTAACAGAGCTTACCCAAATTGAAGGTATGGGTGAGAAAGGAGCAGTGTTTATCTCTCTTGTCCGTCAGGTAGAGGTGCGGTATTTGGCCTCCGATCTTCCTGGTAAATCTGTATTTGATCGCCCCGAGAAGGTGAAGGCGCATCTTCGACTGCTGGTGCAGGGGCGAGGCATGGAGTGTTTTGGCGCAATTTTTACTGATCAGCAAAACAGACATGTGGCCACTCAGATTCTGTTTGAAGGAACCGTGGATCGTGCTGCCGTCTATCCACGCAACCTAATGAAGCGAGCCCTTGAGCTTGATGCCAAAGGCATGATCCTGTTTCATAATCATCCAGGCGGAACCCTTCAGGCCAGTAGTGAGGATATTGAGCTTACACGACGTATGAGAGATGCCTGCACTCCTCTGGATATCAAGCTACTTGATCATTTCCTGATTGCCGGAACGGAAGTTCTCTCATTCAAAGAAAACGGCTGGTTCTGAATATCTACTCACGGTAAAAGTATGGACAGTACACATCCCCTTTTTACGGGATACCTATAATCTGAACGTTCACTATCATCTATCATTGATGCTCTGAATGACTTTGACGCAATAACGGAAACGATTTTCCGTCACATGAGTTAGATGTCTGTTTTGTTGCAAGCTTTGATAAGCGGTTACACAAAGCACATACGGAATTAAACGACAACGGCGATAACGCTGCAGGTGGTTGGAATGTTTCAGCGACTATCTGAACAACTGGCCTTATTTACACAAACTAGTGCCTGATCAGAGGTGAATGTATGGATTTTGAATGGCTTGAAAATGAGATATTACTGCATGCTTTAAATGACAGCGAAAAAAAAATACTAAAAGAGGTATTTGAAGTTAAGGAGTTTGAATTCGGAGATCATATCATCAACCAGGGTGATACAGAAAAAGCGATGTACATTATCCGTTCCGGAACTGCCACGGTTTCATGTTCGCTCGAAGGAAAAAAGACGTATCTTGGAAGTGTATACTCAGGGGGAATAGTTGGGGAGATGTCATTTCTCAGAGAGCAGCCAGCATCAGCAACAGTGTATGCCATGGCCCATATTAGTGCATACAAAATAACCCGTGATTCATATTGTAAGCTGCTGGTTCTCAATCAGGAAATAGTCTTAAACCTTCTGTCATACATTCAGTCTTATATGGCTGAATCTCTTGTTGCAACGAATCAGCGATTATCTACAACAAACGTGGATTTAGCTCTTTATCATGCAAGGGGAGAGACCTTAAACCGAGCTTCGAACTAATGGCCAGTATCCTGCGCTTCAGATTACATCTTTTTGGCTTGTTTTAAGCTGTTCTGAGCGTCTGTTTCATGAGTGGGTCAGATCTCAGATGGCTCCGAGGTGATCAGTGAGATATTAATAATGCCTCTCACCGGGTCTGTTGATATGATCTCTACATCCAGTTCATCACCAAGGTTGATCATGAAGCCTCCACGCTTGGCAATCAGGCGGTGGTTTTTCTCATCCAGAACAAACAGTCTGCCCAGATCATCTACGGCGATGGAGGCCTCTGCGAGAGAGGATTCGATCTCCACAAATATCCGGCGTTTGGTGATGCCGGAGACAATCGCCTTGAATTGCTTACCTACATCTCCTGCGTGATAGAGCGCGCCGAGCATCGCTTCGACATCCCACTCTGAACGAACCTGTTTGCGCTCCTGAATCGAAACATGCTCACCCACTGCAGCGAGGCTATTTTCAGGTTGTACTTTGTTCGGATCCTGTTTTCTGATTAGTGCCTTAAGCCTGCGGTGAACGGTAAGATCAGCATACCGACGAATCGGGCTGGTGAAGTGGCAGTAACTTTCATAAGCCAGGCCAAAGTGCCCTTCGTTGTTGGGAGAATACTTGGCCTGTTGCATGGAACGGAGAATGAGTCTGTGCAGCACATGTCCATACGGCTTCCCTTCGGAATTTTCCAACACCTTCTGAATATCGAGTGGTCGAACACCACTTTTGGAACGTTGATTAATGGTTGAACCAAACGGCGCAAGGAAATCATTTACTTTATCAATTGATTCACGTTCCGGCTGCGGATGTACCCGGTAAAGAACCGCTGATTCATGTGCCTCGAAATAGTGTGCAACAGCCACGTTGGCCGATAGCATCAACTCTTCAATCAATCGATGAGCAATATTTCGCTCACGCACTTCCAGTGCCATGATTTTATCATCTTTAACGACAGGCCCAACTTCGGGAAGATCAAGACCAAGTGCGCCGCGCTTCTCCCTGTTTTTCTCCTGCAAGCTAAGCAAGCGAGAAGCATCAGAGAGCATCTGCTGAATTTCAGGTTTCTGAATGCCGCACTTCTCGTCACCGGCATCACCCTCTTCAAGCCATGCGGCTACCTCTGTATAGGTCAGGCGTGCTTTTGAATGAATCACTGCATCATAAACCTGTGCTGCCCGGCCCTGGCCATAACAGTCAAAGCGCATGCGTACCGCCATGGTCAAACGATCAACCTCAGGCCGCAAAGAGCAGAGGCCGTTGGATAGTGCTTCGGGAAGCATCGGAATCACCCGGTCAGGGAAATAGAAAGAGGTGGAGCGTTCAAACGCTTCACTGTCCAGTGCAGTATTCGGGCGAACGTAGTGAGCTACATCGGCAATCGCCACCCAGACCTCAAAGCCATCACCACGTGGGGTCACGCAGACAGCATCATCGAAATCTTTGGCGTCTGCACCATCAATGGTTACAAAGTTGAGGTGGCGTAGATCCTTGCGTGATTTCATCTCCTGCTGGGAGACGCTTTGTGGCATCTCATTGGCAGCTTCCATCGCCGCATCAGGGAATGCCCCAGGCAGATGTTGCTCAGCAATAATCAAATCAATCAGACTGGATGGCCTGAACAGGTCATTTAACCCCTGAAGCACTTTGCCACGCAGAGGGGTGCTACTGCGCTGGATTTCGATCTGAACCCAGTCGCCATCCTTTGCACCTTTGGAGTCTTTGCTGGAGACAAGAATCGCCTGTGAAACTTTTTTGGAGCGTGGCTCCACCATGCCCACACCGCCCCGGATGATAAACTGACCGGTTATGACGTTATGGGCCTCTTCAACGATGCGCACGAGTTCAGCTGATTCACGGCCACGGTAGTTCACCGCACGAATCTCAACCGTGTCGCCGTGCATCAATGTTTTCATCTCCTGCTGAGGCAGGAAGAAATCTTCCTTTCGATCCGGTACGGCAACAAAACCATAGCCATCAGGGTGGGCAGACACTTTTCCTGTCCAGGTACGTCCGCTGTTGGCATCTCTGGGAGCGTTTCTGCGGCCCCCTTTAGCTCTTCCGCCTTTCGGAAGAACGAGATTTTTGCCACGCTGATGCAGTTCGCCTTTTTCCAGCATGGATGAAACAAGCCGTTTAAATGCACGGCGCTGATCCGGGGAGTTAACCCCCATGACCCGCTCAATATCACGCATTGAGCCTGTCTGCTTTGGCATGGATGCCAGTGCTTGGGCTAGCTTATCGCCTTTGCCTTTTTCTTGAGGAGCATCTCTGCCGCCTCTGTTTCGCCCGGCATCTCTGTGACCATCGGCTTTCCGGCCAGACGGTTTCTCAGGTTTTCCTTTGGCATCCGACCATGTAAATTTCTTCATATTCTTATATTCTTCCTTGACACTCAAGTGCCCCATTCTACTATTCGCGACCCTTACATAGCATGGTTGCTTGTAAGGAATACTCTGACAAATACAGAGTATGAGGTGGCCCATGAATGATCCACCGGAATCATACACACTTGTGTTTGATTTGTGAGTAAAGTTAAAGCCGCCGATTAACTTTATACCGTGTGAATTATGCCGAGGTGGCGGAATTGGTAGACGCGCTGGCTTCAGGTGCCAGTGTCTTCACAGACGTGCTGGTTCGAGTCCAGTTCTCGGTACCACTTTGAAGGCTCGGCACTCTGCCGAGCCTTTTTATAATAAGCCAGTTAATTCGCCGTTTCAGGTTACCAATATCTGCGCCGTTGCCAATGTGCTCGCATAACAGGAAATTCCACATATACTTTTCATCCATGATTTCAGCGGTAGAGAAAAACGCCAGTGATGAGCTGCGTATGGAGGGGCTCCTCCAGCGTATTGGTATGCTGCGCGGCTGGTCTTCACAAACACTCTCTGCCTACCATGCAGACCTGAAGCACGCCTCATCTTTTCTCCATAGTAAACGAAAACAGAGCATCTTTCATGCTTCTCAGGATGATGTTGCCTGTTATCTCGGCAGCTTGAGAAAGGCAGGCCTGAAAGAGTCCAGTATCTATCGGCGACGAAGTTCACTCTCCACGTGGTTTGGTTATCTACAGGAGGAGGGGTTGCGGGAAGATCATCCGGTTCGCAATCTCCCCAATATGCGCAGAGGGCGCAGGCTGCCTAAAGAGCTGAGTGAAGCGGCTGTTGAGATGTTGCTTGAAGCACCTGACATTGCTCAGGCTACAGGCGTGCGTGATCGCTGCATGCTTGAGCTGATGTATGCAACCGGGCTCAGGGTTTCAGAGCTGGTCGGGCTCACACTCTCTAATATTGATCTTCAGGCAGGTGTTGTCCGGGTGATCGGAAAAGGTGACAAGGAGCGCATGGTTCCTTTTGGTGAAGAGGCGGCAATCTGGTTAAAGAGATGGATTCAAAAACGCTCCAGCATTGTCAACAGACACCTCTTTCCAGGTCGATCAGGCAGAGCGATGAGCCGACAAAACTTCTGGCTGCGAATCAAACTCTACGCAAAGAAGGCCGGTATCTCACCAGCGCCTTCGCCACATACACTGCGTCATGCTTTTGCAACGCACCTGCTCAATCACGGCGCAGATCTTCGTGCAGTTCAGATGCTGCTTGGGCATGCACATATCACCACAACTGAAATCTATACCCATATCTCTAAAGCCAGACTACACGATCTGGTCAACAGCTCGCACCCGTTAGGTCAAAGATCGTGAACGATATCCCGCTTCCCAAACTGTTAAGGCAGGCCCGTAAAGCGGTCTCTAATGAGGCATATGACGAGGCGGAAGCGCTCTATATCGCTATTTTGGATTTTCCGGAGATGTCGAATGATCTTGATATCAGACTCCGGTATGCCTACTGCGCTGAAAAAAGCAGGAACTATGAGCAGGCTATTGAGACATACACCGAAGTCGTCAATATCTATCACCAGACGGGTGAGGAGGGGGCTGCCGAAGCGCTTAAACAGGTGATTAAAGGATTGAAGGAAGGTGCCGTTGAAGAGGTGTTGAAACCGGAAACCTTGGAAGAGATCGAAGAAGTTGAGCCGCTGGATGATGCCGAGCTGATGCAGCAGCTTTGTGATATGGGTGAACTGATCACACTCAATTCTGGTGATATGCTCTGCCATGAAGGAGATATGCCGCATACGCTCTGGCTGATGCGGAGTGGTTCAATGACAGTCCATCTCCCCGACTACGATGAACCGGATGTCATCAATGTAAAAGAGAACCATTTGACTCTGGTCGGTGAGATCGGTTTTTTCACCAATCAACGAAGAGGTGCTGATCTGGAGATATCTGCGCGGTCAGAGCTGTTTGCCGTTAATACAACCGAGGTTGCCAGTAGAGAAAAACTGGATCCAGCTTTTAGGGGAGGCTTGAATCGTTTAATGCGCGAACGATGGGCTGAACCGGTACTGGCCCGGCACAGCGTCTTCGAACGGGTTAATGATATTGACAGAATGCGACTGATGAACACATTTGAACGCATCACTGTCAAGCCGGGTGAAACCCTGATTGAGAAAGGGGAGGAGCATAATTTTACTTATATGCTGCAGAGTGGCTGCATGTTTTTCATGTACTCTCAGGAGCAGCCGGATGAGGGTTTTGAGACCGATGATGGCTCTATGACAAGTAGTATTTTTCCTGGTGAGATCATTCACCTTGGCGGGCTTCTAAAAGGGTTCAAAAGTGAGTACAGGGTTGTGACTGCGACACCGGTTGTTCTTCTACGTCTGTCGCAGGAGGCGTTTGAGTCATTTACCCTGCGCAGGCCATGGATTATTCAGGCAATCCTTCGCTTCTCACGAAGACCTGCCCATCTGCAGATTATGCGCCCGGAAGACGACTATCTCTGGAAAGCTGATAGGCATGTAAAAATGGATAAAATAGTCTAAAATAGAAGATAGCACGATTTAGGAGCTTTCTATATAGCATGGATTATCAACAGATCTTTCAACAGGCTAGAAGTGCGGCTGCAAAAGGAGACTTTCATACCTCCCGGAGATTTTACAGTCAGCTCTGGAACTCTCCCATCTGGCATAATGATAAAGATGTTAAACTTAGCTATGCCTATGCCTGTGAACGGACAGGAGACTATTCAGAAGCTCTGAACGCCTATCAATCATTGATGGACCACTACACCAGTGGTGTCGGCAATGATGAGGATACGATTGCGGAAGAGAGCATGGTTCGCCTGCGTGAGCTGATATCAGAAAGTGAACACGATCCCAAAGGCCATATTATTGACAGCCAGAGTGATGAGAGCGAGGCCCTGTTAATAGAGAAGCTCTTTGAGCACGGCTATTCACGAGAGCTTTCCGGTGGCGAAGCACTGTGCCAGAAAGATGACCCTGCCGGACACATGTGGCTGCTGAAACAGGGCGAAGTTGATGTTATTATACCGGGGCAGAAGGTTAGCACCCTGTCCGGTAGCGGCAGCAGGCCCTGTTTGATCGGTGAGTTGGCATATTTCACCGGTATGCGCCGCGCAGCTACGCTCACTTCTGCAACTACCACAGAGATTATTGAGCTTCCTTACGAAAGAATTCGTGCACTGCTGAAAGAAGACAGTGATCTCTATGCCATGATGGAGCACCTCTTCCGGCACCGTCTGGTGCTTCGGGTTCTTACTCAGCACGATATTTTTAAACTATTTAACGATATTGACCGTCGCAGGGTTACGTCCATTTTTGAGAATAGCGCAATGCAACCCGGTCAGAGGCTGATTGAGGAGGGCTCGGAGGAGCCTGATGCCTACATGGTTCAATCGGGAACCCTTCTGATGATGCACAACAAGGATGGTAAAGAGACACTGATTGGCAGCATGCATCCGGGTGACCTTTTTCATCTGGGCGGCCTGTTGAGAGGGTACAAGGCCCCGTATAGCGTCATCTCCGGCACACCCTGCCATCTGTTGCGCCTGCCCAGACACAGTTTTGAACCTTTTATGCTACAGCGTTCATGGTTGATTAAGGCGATTCTTAAACATAGCAGGCTCTCTGCCGAGTTGCAGGTGTTGCATCCTGAAGCCAAGAACCTTTGGGCAGCAGATCGCTATTTCGACATGAAAGATAAGAAATAGTCGATATCGCTTCTCTTCAAGCTGCCATTCATAAATGCTCTCTGCTATATTCCCGCACCCCAACAGACTATATTTTATTAGTAGAGTGAATCTGGAGATTAAGAGCCATGCCGCAGAATAACGAAATTCCATGCTACTCACCTGGCCTGGCAGGCATACCTGTCGCTGAGTCATCTGTATCTTATGTCGATGGACAAAAGGGAGCGCTGGAGTATCGCGGCATTGATATTGAGACGCTGGCCGAGCACTCATCATTTGAAGAGACCTCATTCCTGCTGCTGCATGGGCACCTTCCATCAGAGGAGGAGTTGAAGGTCTTCGATATTCGTCTTCGTCATCACCGTCGAATCAAATACAGCATTCGTGATATGATCAAATGCTACCCTGATGCGGCACACCCGATGGATGCCCTGCAGGCTGGCGTGGCTGCACTTGGCATGTTTTATCCGATCAATACTGATATGACCTCAGATATCGACACTGCTTATAAGATGGCTGATAAAGCGGCCATTCGCCTGATTGCAAAAACACCAACACTTGTAGCAGCTCATGCACGCATGCGCACAGGTGATGAGCCAATCCCTCCTCGTGATGATCTCTCTCATGCGGCTAACTTTCTTTATATGCTTACGGGTGAGGAGCCCGACCCTCTGGCTGAGCGCATCATGGATGTGGCACTGATCGTACATGCAGAACACACCATGAATGCCAGCACCTTCTCAGCAATGGTGACGGGCTCTACGCTGGCTGATCCCTATACAGTTATCAGCTCCGCTATAGGTACGCTCTCCGGCCCACTACATGGTGGTGCCAATGAAGAGGTGCTGGATATGCTGGATGAGATTGGATCGGTCGAAAATGCAGAGCCCTACCTGAATGATAAAATTGCAAATAAGCAGAAAATCACTGGCCTTGGTCACCGGGTTTATAAGACCAAGGATCCACGAGCCACGCTGTTGCAGAAGCTCTATGTGGAGCTAACGGAACGATTCGGAGAAGATCCAACCTATAAGATTGCTCAGGAGATTGAGAAACTCTCCAATGCAACACTGGGGGCAAAGGGTGTCTGCCCGAATGTCGATTTCTACTCCGGCATTGTTTATCGAAAACTGGGTATTGATACCGACCTGTTCACACCGATCTTCGCGGTTGCACGCGTATCAGGCTGGCTGGCCCACTGGCGGGAGATGATTGGTAATACCCGTATCTATCGCCCTAACCAGATCTATACAGGTAGTCACGGCCAGCCCTATGTTCGGATGGCTGACCGGGTTGAAGCTGAAGACTAAACGTTAGATGGCCGCAATCGACATGTTGCGTTTGTGTAGCACACGGGTCATGCCTGCAGCCGTAAGAATGCACCATACAGCAAAGAGGGCACCGGGGAGTGCTGTTTCCGGTTCAAAGTGTGCCAACGCCAGCGCTACGCCCATACCGGCATTTTGCATGCCGATTTCAATGGCCATGGTGATTTTATGGCGTTGATCAAAGTTGAACAGAACCGCCGCACTCCAACCAAACAGATAGCCAAGACCATTCAGAACCACCACAAGCAGTAGAAGCCAGATTGAAATGTCAGCAATTCGCTCCTGATTCGCCGCTACGGCGTAGCTACAGATGATGATGATTGCGACTGCTGCAATACCGGGAGCTATCTGCTCAGCCTTGGCACTGAATGAACCGAGACATGGCCTTAGAAGCATTCCCAGAAGCAGTGGAAGCACCACGGTCATGATGATGGTTTTCATCATGGGCCAAAAGGGAATCTCAAGAAAAGCACCACCCAACTCCTCAACCAGTAGGGGTGTCAATAGTGGTGAGATCAGTGTCGCTACCATGGTCATGGCAATAGAGAAAGCAATTGCGCCACCTGCCAGATAGGTGATTACATTACTGGCCATAGCTCCCGGTGCACAGCCGACGATGACAAAGCCAAGCGCCAGCGCCGGTGACATTCCCTGTTTAGTTGCAATGGTTGCAGCAGCAAAACCAAGCAGTGGCATCACGCTGTACTGTGTAAGTACTCCCAACCCGATCTGGTGTGGCCTTGAAAGTGCATCTTTTGCCTCCTCAGGGTGAAGCACTGCGCCCAGAGCAAACATGGTTGCTGCGAAACACCAGAGGAAATAATCTTTAAAAATTAGAAAAGCTGGCGGATAGAGATAGGCTACTATAGCCCCTGCCAGTGTTAGCAGCGCAAGGTTTTGGGATAGAAATTTCCAGATCATGGCGAAGGTATACCGGAGCAGGGGTATCCAAGCTAGCAGATATCATGAATACGAATGATTGATTTTCATGCCATACATTCATGTATGTCATCCTTCGGGCGGAAGCCGTGCAAGGTTGCTATTCTGCAATCTTGTGTGAGCAAAACTGAAATCACATTTTTAGCTTTGCGTTTTTATAAAAAAGTGCATGGATGAACTTTCTTGTATTTCTTCTAGAGTTTACCAATGTCCGCCAAGAAAATCCTTCTTCTATCCGCTTATGATGCAGTCAGCCATCAACAGTGGCGCAGAGGTCTGGTTGCAGCTTTTCCTGAATATGAGTGGAGCGTTTTGACACTGCCAGCCCGACACTTCTCCTGGCGTAGCCGGGGAAATAGCCTGACCTGGGCAAACTCGGAAAATGATACATTTGATCAAAACTTCGATCTTATTATCGCAACATCCATGACCGATCTTTCAGCACTTAAGGGGATGAGGCCCTCTCTGGCAGCCGTTCCAACTCTGCTCTATTTTCATGAGAATCAGTTCGCCTATCCCGAAAGTGGTATGGAGTTCAAATCAATTGAACCCAAAATCACCTCACTCTATGCGGCCATTGCGGCAGATCGGATTGTCTTCAACAGCGAATATAACCGGACAACATTTCTTCAGGGTGGTCGTGCGCTGCTGAGCAAGATGCCTGACCATGTCCCCCCAGGCATTGAGAGCGTATTGATGCATAAAAGCTCGATCCTTCCTGTACCTCTGAATGACGAACTATTTCAAGCCGGAGAACAGCAGGGAGGCGGAGTGTTGACGATTATATGGAATCACCGCTGGGAGTTCGATAAGGCTCCGGAGCGTTTTTTTTCAGCGCTCTCCACGTTGAAACAACAGAGGATTCAATTTTTGGTTCATGTTGTGGGGCAACGTTTTCGGAATGCTCCAGCCGTGTTTGATCAGATCAGAGATGAGCTTTTCGACCATATTGGTGTATGGGGGTTTATTGAGAACAGATCAGAATACTTGAAGATCATCCGTCAATCTCATCTGGTGGTATCGACTGCACTTCATGATTTCCAGGGTTTGGGTGTGCTTGAGGGAGTGGCTTCCGGTTGCATTCCTGTTGTGCCGGACAGGCTGGCATACCGGGAGTATATTCCAGAACAGTTCCGTTACCCGTCATCACCGGAAGATGCCGATCAAGAGAGTGAAGCATTAGCCAGACACTTAATGAAGCTGGCTGGACAGCATCAGGCAGAGGGGCTGCCAAAAGTAGCTGGTATTTCATCAATAAGCTGGAGAGAAATGCGCCAATCCTACAGTGATCTGATCGAAGAGCTGTTGAGCAGCTAAGCTCAAGCAGTATGGCCTACATAATATTTGTGCAGTCATCCCTCCATGCACAATTGAAAGTAGGAGGGGGTCAGGTCTTGTTTCGCGGATTGTTGTTGTTAAGATTTCGCGATGGTCAGAGCGCTGCGAATCGAATATGAAGGTGCTGTTTATCATGGGACCTCACGAGGCAACGCGCAGTCGGATATTTGTCTGATGGAGATCGTGAACTGTTTTTTGAAGAGGAGTAGGCTGATTAAAGATGAGGTCTGGAATGCGCGAAACAAGACCTGACCCCTGTGGCCGCGATCAGGGCAGCACTTATGCGTCGGGTGATTATCAGCAACTGCTCAGTCAGCACCATCTTGTCTGTAGCATGAGCCGAAAAGGCGAATGTCTGGATAATGCAGTGGCTGAAAGCTTCTTTGGAACGCTAAAGACCGAACTGGTTGACGATGCCGATTACAAAACCAAAGATGAGGCGAGAGCGAGTCTGTTTCATTACATCGAAGCATTCTACAATCGCAGAAGAAGACACTCGTATCTGGGCTATGTCAGCCCCATCGAGTTCGAGGCTAAAGGTGCCTCTTAATTAATATCTCCGTTAAACTGGGGGAAGCTCAGACTCGATTGGTTTGAGGTGAAGTTTTAAGTCGGTTAAATAATTATTGGGGAAGGGTTAATGAAAATTAGATTTGTCAGAATTTTGGTGCTTATATTTGGCATAATGCTGGTTGGTTGTGCCGGGGGAAAGCAGGCAAAGGCTCCTGTACTGTCACCCACTAAACTCGAAAAGGTAGAGTCTACCAGCCTCTATATTGTTATGGAGGATAACAGGCTCACTGCAGAAATTGTCAGATCAAACGTTGCTTCGGGAGCATATATGTTTGGCTTCGTTGGTGGAGCAATAGCAGGAGCTGTTGATGCTGCTATTGAGAGTAAAAGGCAAAATGATGCGGATGAGTTCATATCACCTCTACATGGATATTTAAGCAGCTATGACTTTATCGATCTGCTCCGTTCGGAGCTGATGCCTCGATTGAGTGAGATTGAGAATCTTCATATTACTAATACCAAGGTTTTGACAAAATTTAAAAGAAAAGATTTGAAAAAACTTCTGGATGAATCAAATACTAATTCAGCTATTATTATTGATGCCAGGGTTGCGCTTATACCTAATTTCCGCGCTTTAAAAATAACGACTAAAGCGAAGATGTATATTGATGGTTATGGCGGCGGACGACAGCTTTTTGCTACCGAGGCTATACATCTCTCAGAACTAACTGATGAGAGCGAAAGAGAAGATATTTTGTTTTACTGGTCTAAAGATAATGGAGAACAGTTAAAAGCGGATATTCAGGCAGGTTTTAAAGGTGTGTCACATGATCTGGAGCTGAGATTCGGAGGAGGTATTCAGCTCTCAGAAGATAAGCAACAGGAAGCAGGAGTATAATTTTATTAATACAGATAGAATTAAGGGTTAGAGTCCTTTAAACACAAGGTTGAAAACCATTAAAATGAATATTGTAAGATTTTGATGTTTTGGGTAGGAAAAGGTTGAAACCAATGAATTATTAAAGAAATATTTTGTAAAAATGGCCTTTTTGGCCCTTTTTTGGTTTGAAAAGTGCAGGAATTGTTAAAAAACTGATCTAAAGCACTAAATTTGAGGGAATTTTACAATAATCTTTTAGGTGAATTGCGGGTGTGCCTGGTTACTCGGTTTTCGGTTCGATTTGTGCCAGAAGCCATCTCTGGAAAGCCTGAATGCGAGGCAGTGAGGCATTTTTCTCAGGGTAGACCAGATAGTAGGCGCTCTCATCGGCCAGTGTTTGTGGAAACGGAACCACCAGCCTTCCGGCTCGAATCTCTTCGGCCACAAGTGATGGATCGACAATGGCAATGCCGACACCATCAGCAGCAGCCTGAATAGCAAAGTTACGGGTTTCAAACATCTGTTCATGTTCTGGCTGAATCTGATCAGCTCCGACAGCACCCAGCCAGACGTGCCAGTCATCAGGGCGCAGGCGTGCATGCAGCAGCGTGTGGTACACCAGATCATTTGGACTCTTGAGTGATTGCGCCAGTTTCGGATTGCAGACAGGGGTGAATGTCTCTCTGAATAGATACTCCGCACGCAAGCCCGGCCATTTCCCGCGACCGGAGCGGATGGCGCAGTCCATATTTTCACGTTCGAAATCGACCTGAGAGATTGATGTGGAGATGCGCACCTCAATTTCGGGGTGCTGTTTCTGAAAGCCGGATAGCCTCGGAATAAACCAGCGCATCGCAAAGGTGGATAGCATGCTTACGTTCAGCAGCTCTTCCTGACCCTGCTGATTCAGTTTGGAGAGGGTCTGATTGATCTGTTCAAATGCATCGGCCAGGTCGCTATAAATCAGTTCACCGGCCTGGGTGAGTGACAGGCCGGTTTTACTCCGGTTAAAAAGCTGAACATCAAGGCTCTGCTCCAGATTCCTGATCTGATGGCTCAGGGCAGATGCGGTAACAAACAGTTCACTGGCTGCATGTTTCAGGTTTCCATGCCTGCCAGCGGCGACAAATGCGCGCAGTGCATTTAGGGATGGGATCGCTTTACTCATGAGGAATTCTCAACCATGTAGGTAGAATATTTCATTTTAAACATTGTGCAAGCAGGGATATGCTGCGCACCCCGGCTCTTATGAATTGAGTTTAATTTAATTAAGCCGGCTTCAGGAGATTTGACATGGCAAAGACACTGTTTGATAAAGTTTGGGATCAGCATGTTGTAAAAGCAAACGATGATGGTTCTGTGCTGCTCTATATCGATCGCCACCTGGTGCATGAAGTGACCAGTCCACAGGCTTTTGAGGGCTTGAGAATGGCAGGGCGTAAGCCGTGGAAAGTGAGCGCTGCCGTGGCGACACCGGATCATAATGTTCCGACACTGGATCGTGCTAAGGGTATTGAAGATCCGGTCTCCCGCACACAGGTGGAAGCGCTGGATAACAACTGTAAAGAGTTCGGTATTACCGAGTTTGGCATGGATGATGTTCGTCAGGGGGTTGTACATGTGGTTGGCCCTGAGCAGGGGCTCACTCTGCCGGGGATGACGGTGGTTTGTGGTGATTCCCATACCGCAACACATGGTGCGTTTGGTGCGATTGCCATGGGTATCGGTACCTCCGAAGTAGAGCACGTGTTGGCTACTCAGTGCCTGATCCAGAAGAAGCCAAAAGTGATGCGAATCTCTGTAGAGGGTGATCTGCCAGTCGGTATTACAGGAAAAGATGTGGTGCTCTATATCATTGGCCAGATAGGCACTGCCGGTGGTACAGGCTATGCCATTGAATTTGCAGGTTCTGCGATTCGTTCGCTCTCCATGGAAGGACGTATGAGCGTCTGCAACATGGCGATTGAGGCGGGCGCACGCTGTGGCATGATTGCTGTGGATGATGCCACAATTAATTACGCAAAAGGTCGCCCTTTTTCACCGAAGGGTGAGCAGTGGGGAGTGGCAGAGGCGGCATGGCGTGAACTACACTCTGATAACGATGCTGAGTTTGATCATGAAATTGTGTTGGATGCAGCTGATATTGAGCCTCAGGTCTCCTGGGGTACCAGCCCTGAGATGGTGCTACCGGTCACGGCATCGGTACCAGCTCCTGCTGATGCTAAAAACACAACTCAGCAAGAGGGGTGGGGCCGGGCCCTGGAATATATGGGGCTTGAAGCAGGAACGGCCATCGAAGCTATCATGATTGATTCCATCTTTATCGGTTCATGTACCAATGGACGTATTGAGGATTTCCGTGAAGCGGCAAAAGTGGCTGCGGGGCATAAGATGGCATCAACAGTGAAACGTGCTTTGATCGTGCCTGGCTCCGGCCTGGTGAAAAAGCAGGTGGAAGCTGAAGGGCTGGACAAAATTTTTATCGAGGCTGGATTCGAATGGCGCGAGCCGGGTTGTTCCATGTGCCTGGCCATGAATGCCGACAGGTTGGAGGCGGGTGAGCGTTGTGCTTCCACCTCAAATCGTAACTTTGAAGGGCGTCAGGGTGCTGGCGGACGCACTCATCTGGTGAGTCCGGCTATGGCAGCGGCAGCAGCGATTAAAGGACACTTTGTCGATATTCGCAATTGGGATTTCAAGTAGATACTGAATAGGTGTGTGCTGCACCTTTCAGTTACGTAAGAGCATAAAGTGTGATTATGGCGCCCCATCCATGGGTCGTGCGGAGTTACTGGCTAAGCCGGGACTCTATCAAGGTTTACAGGAGTAGAATGATGCAGGCATTTACAACTATGAAGGGTTTGGTGGCACCACTGGATCGAGCCAATGTCGATACTGATGCGATTATTCCGAAGCAGTTCCTGAAGAGTATCAAACGAACTGGCTACGGGCCGTTTCTGTTTGATGAGTGGCGGTATGAAGATGTGGGGCAGCCTGAGATGGATTGCGCTAACCGTCCGCGTCGTTCGGAATTTCTTCTAAATCAGCCGCGCTATCAGGGAGCATCGGTGCTGCTGGCTCGTGAAAATTTCGGGTGTGGTTCGTCACGCGAGCATGCGCCGTGGGCTCTTCTTGACTATGGCTTCCGCTGCATTATTGCGCCTTCATTTGCAGACATCTTTTATAACAACTGTTTTAAAAACGGCATCCTTCCGATTGTTTTGGATGATTCGGTTATAGATATGCTGTTCTCTGAATCTATTGCTACAGAAGGATACTCGCTGAGTATCGATCTTCAGGCTCAATCTGTGTTTACACCTTCAGGAGAGTGTTTCTCATTCGAAGTGGATGCGTTTCGTAAACATTGTCTGTTAAACGGGCTGGATGATGTTGGACTGACACTACAGGAGTCGTCTGCAATTCAGGCTTATGAAGCAAAGCGGAAGGTTGATGCTCCCTGGCTATTTTGATTTATAGAACGGCTGTTTTAGAAAAGTATATCGCATATTCATGCGAGTTACGGCCCGGATTTAGCATGATAGCATTGCCCTCCTCTAGGTGGGGACGAGAGGAGCAGATAGCCTAAGGGTTTCTGCTTGTGATGAAGAGACGGCTTATGTGCAAACATGGCCGTCTTTTTTTTTGAGTCGATGATATTTAACCCAATTTTCAGAAACCAAGGTGCATTGTTTGCACTTGGAAAAGATTTTTATCGGGTTAAAGTTTTCTGGCTATTAATGAAGGCTTAAGCAAATTATGAAATGTTTAGGAGAATGCAAAATGATCAAAATGGCTTCAATTGGAGTGCTGGCAGTAGGATTGATGTTGGCCGGGTGTGCAAGTACACCGGATGATCCAAACAGAAATACTAAAGAGAAGGCGGCTGCAGGTGCAGCAATTGGAGCGATTGCAGGTGCCATTATCGGGCATCAGCAGGATCGTTCCGGCGGCGCTCTGCGTGGCGCATTGATTGGTGGTGCTGCCGGCGGTGCTTTAGGTGCCGGTGTTGGCCTGTATATGGATAAGCAGCAGGCGGAGTTTGAGCGGAAGCTGGCCGCTGAACGTGATTCGCACCAGATTGAGGTTGAGCGCCTGGAGAATGAGAATCTGAAAATCACCATGAACAGTGAAGTCTCTTTTGATTTCAATTCGGCCTCTATTCAACCGGCTTTCACAAAAACACTTGATAAGGTGAATGATATTGTAGGTCGCTATTCACGCACCTCTGTGCGAGTGGTTGGGCATACCGATAGTGTTGGTTCAGCAGCATATAATCAGCGTCTCTCTGAAGACCGGGCTAAGTCAGTGGCGTGGTACATGGAAGATGGTGGTGTGGCTCCGCAACGTGTGAGCACGGAAGGTCGTGGTGAAGCACAGCCGCGCGCAACCAACGAGTCCGAGGCTGGACGTCAGCTTAATCGCCGTGTTGAGCTTTTGATTATTCCGGATCGTGATATTCAGTAGTTGTTTGACTTTCAAACAAAAAAAGGCGGCCTAAACAGGCCGCCTTTTTTGTTTTAAGTAGATACTTAGAATGAATATTTAAAGTTTGCAGTGTAGCCGTTTGCATCTTTGAAATAATGCATGTATTCCACGCCAATACTTAGTGCATCCTGAATCTTGTAGTCAACACCTGCACCTGCAGAAAAACTATTTTCAGTTGTTTTCAGGTTGGGTGTGCCGGTAGCTACAAAGATAACATTGGGGGTTGAAATGGCTTGTTTTACCTGACCTGATGTTCCACCAATAAGACCGTAGAACTCAAGGTTGGATGTTTGCCCACGAATTTTGGCTAAATAGCTGAAATAAGAGGCTTTGATTTTTGTGGTCGAAATTGCGTCTACATATTCGCTCTCTGTGGTTTGCCCATAACGCAATTCCAAACCAAACAAATCTCCGATATCTACGCCAACCTGGCCCTGATATGAAAAGTGAGTTGTGTTTACACTACTGAGAGTGAATGCGCCTACGCCAACTCCGATATATGGCTTGATATCCATTGCTTGAGCTGTAGTTGTGCTAAAGGCGATGGCAAGTGCCAGCCCGATTGTTTTTATAAGATGTTTCATGGTTTTTCCTTTTTCCTTTTTTGATGGCGGGATCATAGTGATGTATTTGAAATCTGATATAGCATATTCATGCTATGCGCTTAGCCGTTGCATGCTTTGTAACTGACCGTAGTGTAAAGCGATGTCTTATCTGGTTCTTGCCCGGCGATGGCGCCCTAAACAGTTCTCCGACCTTGTTGGTCAGGGTGTGGTGGTGCGTACACTGCAGAATGCTCTTGCTGGCCAGAGCCTGGCCCATGCCTATCTGTTAACCGGTATTCGCGGTGTTGGTAAAACAACGATTGCGCGATTGATGGCAATGGCAGTGAACTGCTCTCAGGCCAAAGCCGGTGAGCCATGCAGCGAGTGTGATGCATGCCGCTCGATTATGCAGGGGAACAATCTCGATGTTCAGGAGATGGATGCTGCGAGCCATACCGGTGTTGATGACATTCGTGAAATTCTCGATGGAGTTCGCTATCCACCGGCTTCGCTGAAATATCGTGTCTACATTATTGATGAGGCGCACATGCTCTCCAAGAGTGCTTTTAATGCACTGTTGAAAACACTGGAGGAGCCACCGGCTCACGTGCTCTTTATTCTAGCAACAACCGAAGTCGAAAAGCTGCCTGTTACCGTCCGCTCCCGTTGTCAGCGTTTTGATCTTCGCAGACTTGGTGTGGATGAGATTTCCACCTACCTTGGTGATGTGCTTGGTCAGGAGAAGGTAGAGGCTGAACCAGCGGCTTTGAACGCCATTGCCCGGGCTGCTGATGGCAGTGTGCGAGATGCACTTTCGCTGACTGAGCGTGTTTTGGCTTACTCCGGCGAACGTATTGAGGCCGGTGATGTGCAGCATGCACTGGGGCTGGTTGGCCCGGAACTGGTTCGAACTCTGGCTGATGCTGTGTTTGCTAATGATCCGGCGCTGGCTGTAGAGCAATTAAGGACAGCAGTCAGTGCGGGCAATGCGCCAAGAACACTTCTTGTCTCTCTGGGTGAACTGGTTCATCAGCTCTCATGCGTGAAAGTTTCCGATTCACTTTTGGAAGATGAAGCTGATGATCATGAACGCGAATGGTTGAAACAGTGGTCAGATTGCTGGGGTTCTCAGGATCTTGATCTTCGCTATCAGGTGATTATTCATGGTCTGCGCGATCTTGGAATGGTGGATGAACAGCGTGGAGCCGAGATGGTTCTCATGCGTCTCTGTCATCTGAATTCAATTTCCAAACCTGTTGGGATGGATTTGGGAGAAGTAGAGAAACCAGATTTGTCAGCGAGCGTGAGTGTGCAGCCCGAAGATCCCGCTAAGGCAGTTGTGGCTGTGGAAGCTTCAGAACCAGCTGAGTGTGATGAGGTTGAAGAAGATCTTCCGCTGCATGCATCAGATGAGGCTCCGGGAGCAGACTCTTCAGGTTGGGCTGAGGCACTGCACGCTTACCACGAAATCAAGCCGGGTGTGGCGGCCATGCTGGAGCATGTTGGCATACTGGAGTTTGGAGCGAAGATTCGACTCGCTCTGGATAAGCACCAGCAGAATGCTATTGCTATGCCGGATCGTCTGGCTTTTCAGGAGTGGATCGGCAAAGAGGTGTTTTGGGAGGCTGTGCAGAATAGTCCGGCGGAGAGTCTTTCACAGAGCAGGGCCAAGCAGGCGGAAAGTGAAAAACGGCGGCTCTGGGAACAGGCTGAGAGTGATCCCCACGTTGGTTCCATGATCGAAAAAATGGGTGTGAGACTCACCAATGTAAGAGCACCGGGTGTAGAGCCTGAAAACTGACTGAGTCTGGATATTTCAAGAATTATATTGATGTGGAGCGTTAAATGAACATTGGCAAAATGATGCAGCAGGCAAAGAAAATGCAGGAAGACATGCAGAAGATGCAGGCTGAGATGGCTGAGACAGAGGTGATGGGTGAATCGGGTGGTGGCATGGTGAAGGTAACCATGACCGGAGCACATCAGGTTCGCAGGATTGAGATCGACCAGTCTCTCTGGGATGAACAGGATAAAGATTTGATTGAAGACCTTGTTGCAGCAGCAGTGAACAGCGCAACACAGGTTGTTGAGGCCAAGGTTAAAGATCAGCAGCAGGGAATGATGGCCGGTATGCCATTGCCACCAGGCTTCTCTCTCTGATGCATATGCTTCCCGGCATGCCGGCACCACTGGCCAGGCTGGTGGAGCATCTGGGCACGCTTCCCGGCATTGGTCCTAAAAGTGCCATGCGTCTTGGGTTGAGTCTGTTGAGTAAGCCTGATGTGGATGTAAAGCAGTTGGCAACGTGCCTCTCCGAGCTGCATGAAACGATGGGTTTCTGTGAGCGGTGTGGCGCATTTTCTGAGCAAGATCACTGTGCGATATGTAATAATATACGCAGGGATTCAAGTGTGATCTGTGTCGTAGAGCAGCCTGTAGATGTGTTGATGCTGGAGAGAGGAAGAGGTTTTTCCGGCCACTACCATGTATTGCATGGTCGGCTGAGTCCGATTGATGGATTAGGACCTGAACAGTTGCGTATTGCTTCACTTGATCAGCGAGTGGCAGAGCCGGATGTGCAGGAGCTGATTCTGGCAACCAGTGCGACCGTCGATGGAGAGGCCACAGCCCACTTCATTGCCCGTCGCTATGCTGCGAGTGACGTGAAGATGTCCAGAATTGCCCGAGGTGTTCCCGAGGGTGGAGAGCTTGAATATCTTGATGAATATACGCTCTCCCGAGCACTGGATCAGCGTGTAACCTGGGAGCAGCATGCATAGGGTGACAAAGAGCCGTGGGCAACCAGAAAATAGCTGACGAATTCCTGCCCTGTTTTGGAAATCTAAATGACCTACTCTAAAAAGATTGTGAGTAATACGGCTTATCATGCCGCAGGAAGAGTGTGGCAACTGGCAATTATTCTTTTTCTGACCCCTCTGATTTTATCATATCTGGGCGATGAACAGTTTGCGTTGTGGGCACTTTTCTGGACGTTCTCGACATATTTCATGTTTATGGATTTCGGCCTGGGAATATCACTGGTGCGTGAGACGGCCAGATGTGGCAGCAAGGGCGAACACTTCATTATCAGTCAGGCACTTAATTCGCTGCTGGTTTTTTACATGTTACTTGGTGGAATCACACTGCTATTGGCATGGCTTCTCTCCCCCCAAATTATTACAGGGCTTAATATTTCTAATGAGATGGCAACGCTTGTGTCGGAGATGCTGCATTGGGGCGTTCTGATTTTTGTTCTTATTGGCCTTGTTAATACGTTAGCGGCCCTGCTAAGAGGCCTTCAACGATATGACCTGATAACCAAGGCGATGTTTTTTGTCAGTTTCCCCAACCTTTTGGGAACCTATTACGTATTGGAGCGCGGGTTTGGCATCATTGGGCTGCTTTGGGTGGTTACTGCGGTTTACGTGTTACAGGTCATTCTATTACTTTTTTATTCAAAGAGAGTGATGCCGGAGCTGGTGTTTGGGGCGAGGTTGGCAAGTTGGCAGCTTATAAAAGAGATGCTTCCATTTGGTGCAAGGCTTCAGGTTTCCAAGTTTGCTGAATTGGCAAGCTATCAGGCTGACAAAATTCTGTTGGCGCTGTTGATGCCGGTTCAATTTGTTACTATGTATGATCTGGGTGCAAAGGTTGCCACACTGATGAGAGACTTACCTTACTCTTTAACATCGGCTGTGTTTCCTGCCGCATCCGAGATGCATGGGCAGGATGACTTCGACAGGTTGTGGAAAATGTATGATATTGGGTCAAAATATCTGCTGGTAACTACGCTGCCAATGCTGTTCGGGCTTTGGCTTACTGCACATCTGGTTATTGGAATGTGGCTGGGTTTTGTATCCGAATATGTGTATCAGAGTGTTTTGATTCTCTCTTTTGCCTACTGGATGGTGGTGAGTCTGGCTATGAGTTTCAGCGTTGGGACAGGTATGGGTTGGTCAAAACCCGTGATGCAAAGTGCTCTGTTACAAGCGTTTCTTAATATTTCACTCTCTTACTGGCTTATTCAGGAGATCGGTTTTGCCGGTGCGCTTTGTGGAACTGCTATTGCGATTACGATTGCCAATACAATATTGTACTTTCGATTCTGCATACACTTTGAACGCCCGATTATAATTGAAGTGAGCAGGCTATGGCTGGTGATAAAAGGCAACATCCCTGCGGTTATTGCATGTGGCCTGTTTGTGTTTATGGGAGACCAGTGGCTTGAGTGGGGTGATCGTTTCATGTCAATTTTACTGTTTGTTGGCGCAGTGATTGTTTATGTTGTGACATATGTGTTGTCACTGCGTGCTTTTCAGGTGTTTGACCGTGAAGATTTGCGATTGCTGGAGGGTAAAGTGCCGATGATCGGGTGGCTGGTTAATTCGCCGACACAAAAGGAGGAGAAGCATTGAGCATTTGGGAATTCACCGTAGGCAAATGGCGTCCATTCTACTCCACCGCTCTTTATTATCTGCGCAATGCTCCATTTGATCTGTTTAAAGAGTATCTTCGCCACGGCGTTGTTGGTCACTCTCCTGATCGTGTCCGGTTTACCAACAGAGATGGGATCACGTTTGATCTGGATGTGACAGAGTGTGTACAAAAAGCCATCTTCTGTTTTCACTACTTTGAGCCGGAGGATGTCGCAGCCTTTCGCACTTTCATAAAACCCGGTTCAGTGGTTTTTGATGTTGGAGCCAATATCGGGCAATACGCACTGCTTGCCTCTAAACTGGTGGGTGAGCGTGGGCAGGTATACGCCTTTGAGCCGAGCCCTGAAGTGTTGGCGAAGCTGCAGGAGAATATCAGACTTAACAGTGCTGAAAATATTGAAGTTGTAGCTAAGGCTGTTACTGCGGAAAGCGGTATGATGCAATTCTATACTGCAAATGAGCAGGGGAATCAGGGGGTTGGCTCTCTGCTGCCTGCCGAGGAGTATCGGGCACACACCCGATCAGCAGAGAGTATTGAGGTTGAAGCATTATCACTGGATGATTTTTGTGAGGCTCAAGGCATTGAACATGTCGACTTTCTAAAAATCGATGTTGAGGGCTTTGATCTTGAGGTGCTCAAAGGCGCGGAAAAGTTGATGGAGAGAAATCCTGATCTTGTCGTCTTTTCAGAAGTTGAGCCGCTGAACCTGTCTCAGGTCGATACAACGGTCGAAGATTTTTATCATTTTACTGAAGCACATGGATTTCAGGCCTGGTATGCAGAAAAGCGAGGCCAGCTAAAACGATTGAAAGGGGGGAGAGCCCCTTATCACCCCAATGTGTTTTTTCTCCCTGAGCCTAAAAAATGAGTCCAAAGGTTAGTGTTGTTATACCAGCGTATAACTATGGGCACTATATTGAGGGAGCTGTTGATAGTGCGCTACAACAGAGCTATGAAAACATTGAAGTGATTGTTGTCGATGACGGGTCGACAGATGATACGCTGCAGCGTCTTGAACGATATCAGGGTGAGCCTCGATTTCAGGTTGTTACTCAGTTAAACAGTGGGGCTGCAAGTGCCCGAAATCGTGGTGTCGAGTCATCTTCCGGGGAGATGATCGCTTTTCTTGATGCCGATGATAGCTATCGAGCTGATAATATCAGTGAAAAGGTAAACTTTCTCACGACATATCCTGAATATGCCTGGTGCTATTCAGACTGGGCATGGGTTGATGAAGCTGGTGTGGCGTATAAACAGGGTAGTGATGCGACTGTCTCTCTGGCACATCTGAAAGCGCAGGGCGATGTGTTTCAAAAGGCTTTACAGGGCTACCGGCTGGGAACCAATGTGTTTTTGTTCCGTAGAGAGGTGATCGAATCTGTTGGTGGTTTTGATGAGAACCTTGCTGTGCTTGAAGATTATGACCTCTATCTGCGTGCAGCAGCCGGTTTCCCTCTTGGTTATGTTGATAAAGTGCTTTGTGATGTGTTCCAGCATGAAGATTCGCTGGGAACAGGTAGTAGCAAGCAGTTAGGCTATTATTGTCGCTGGTATCTGAATCGAAAGCTTTCAAAGCTGTTTCCGGATCAGATAGCAAAAGTAAACAGTTACTGGCATGATTTACAGGCGGATATTTATCGTAATTTGGCTGAGTTGGCACTGTCACGCGGATTTCGGAAGAGGGCTATGGTGCTGTTGTGTGCCTCGTTTAATCTGAAACGGTGGCAGCCAGGGATTGTTTTACTATGGTGGCGTATTAAGCGGAGCGTTGAATAAAGATGAAAACTTTGGATATCGGGTGTGGTTTCAGTAAACGTGACGGGGCGATTGGAATTGATCGAATTGTCGGTTCAGAAGCGGACGTCATTGCAGATTTGAGTAATCTGCCGTTGCCACTTCAGGACAGCTGCATGGACACTGTATATTGCATGGATGTGCTGGAGCATCTGCCTGATGTGGTCGGAACCATGGAGGAGATCTGGCGTGTCAGCAAACCGGGCGCAAACGTCTATATCGTTGCGCCGAGTATGAGCAGTGCTAATCTGCACAATGACCCTACACACCTGCGAGCTTTTACCTCCCGAAGCTTTGATTATTTTATCGAAGGGGAGAAGCTTTTCAAATACGGCTATTCTCAAGCCCGTTACGAGAAAGTTTCTGTAGATTATGACAAGGAATCCCGTAACGACCGCCGGTTCTATGATCGATGGATGGCGAAACTGGCAACGGACAGACCGCTGTTTTACGAAACAAGATTAGCCTTTATTTACCCGCTCTCCGATATCAGCTTTCATCTGAAAGTGAAGAAATGATATGAAAAACTGGCTTATGCGTCTCTACCTTCGCCTGCATGCAGTGCGACGCTCAGCATGTTTACAACTAAAAAACTGTGTTGTTGATACACCACTCACATTCGGGCTGATGCACGGGGCTGTCTGGTCATCCGGGGCAGGTTCGCGTTTCTCCCGAGATGGTTTGATTAGTCTTGGAGAGTCATGCCGGTTTTTGGTTGGAGATAACGTCTGTTTTGGGACTGGCTGGAGTGTTAAAATGCAAAGCAGCCTTTCACAACCAAAGATAGAGGTGGGTAATCACTGTCGTTTTGAAGATCGTGTGGTGATGATCACTTTTGGTGAAGGAAATATTCATTTTGGTAAGAATTGTTTTCTCGGTTGGGGGAGTATTGTGTCAGCGCATCAGCGAGTGGAGATTGGTGAGGGAACGGCTATCGCTGAGTATGTGTCGATTAGGGATCACAATCATGAGTCAGAGGAGGGGCCTGTCCATGCATCGCCCATGTCAGTTGCTCCGGTCACGATAGGAAGTCGGGTATGGATTGGTGCGAAAGCTACGATCATCGCCGGAGTGACGATTGGTGATGATGCAGTTATCGGTGCAAATGCCGTAGTTACTCGTGATGTGGCTGCAGGTGAACGTGTCGGTGGGGTTCCTGCTCGCCCACTTAGTCAAAGAGTTGAAGGGGTTGCTCATTGACGTGAGTGGAAAAGTTGAACTCACAGCCTTTGTCGGCAGACATACTCCGGTTCGTAGTGGTGGCGAACTATATAATAGCCACCTGTTTAGTGCTGCTGAGAGTGAGGGGGTTTCGCTCTCTTACATCACGTTGTCTGAAGCGCCGCTGGAAGATTGGCTTGGTGGTCGGCTTGTATGGCGACTTAAGAGAATAACCCGCACGCTCTATATGAGCTGGAAGGCATACCGTTCACCATCGGACCTGTTCGTTGATGTCTGGTTGGCACCTTATCTTTGGCCATGGGCTGTTTTCTCCCGTCGGCGTTGTCTGTTGATGGTGCATCACCTGCGAGCTCATCTTGAGTCCTCCTGGTTTAGAAAAAAATGGATAGGCTGGTGTGAAGGCCTGCTTATTAACAGAGCTGAGCGTATCCTTACGGTCAGTCAAAGCAGCCAGCATCAAATCAGTGAGAAGTTGAAGTTGCCGGTTCCAGTCGATGTCATCTCTCCAGGTTTTGAGCGCCCGATTGTGAGGGAGAAAGTTGCGTCTGCAACCGTTTCAATTCAGTTTCTTTTTGTCGGCCATATCACCCGTGCTAAAGGCGTTTTGGATTTGGTGAATGCTTTACACAGCATCCCGGATGATTTGCCGTGGGCCATGCATATCGTTGGTAATACTGATGCAGAGCCGGACACGACACTACGCCTGCGTGAAATGATCACCGAGCTTCCATCTCCAGACCGGGTTAATATATATGGGCGTGTTGAGGATCAGAAGTTACAGGATCTGTATGCAATGGCGGATGTGTTTGTATTGCCATCTTATTGGGAGGGCTATGGCATAGTTCTGCTTGAAGCGATGGCCAGAGGATTGCCTGTAATATCAACGAATGCCGGGGCTATTCCTGAAGTTGTGGAACATCTAAAGACAGGTCTGCTGGTTGCTTCAGGAGACAGAGATGAATTGGCTCAGGCGTTTAAGAGTATGATAACAGATGAGGCACTAAGAGTTGCGTTGGGAGGGGCGGCTTTCGATGCTGCCGCTCAACATGCCGATTGGCCCGCGATGGAAAGCAGATGCAGAGGCTGGTGGAGTCAGCTGAAAAGTATGTTAATTGATGCAGAGGGTAAGTAAGCATTATGCTTTTTCAGAAACTGAAACAGAGGCTGTTGAAAGCCTACATGTCCAGCCTGAGCAAGCCGAAGGTCGAGGGACGGACGCTTTTTGATCTCTCCCGGGTCAAGAGTATCGGCCTTTGGCAATTTGGCGGTGTGGGAGATATGTTGCTGATCACACCGGTTATTGATGCTCTGGCGGTGGCTTGTCCACAGGCAAAAATTCATCTCTGGTGTAGTGAGCCAGCATTCGCTGAATTTCTGAGTGGTTTTCCCAATGTCGAAGCGATTCATAAACTAAACATTTATGATTTTGATGCTCGCACGCTGGCCAGTGCCGAAAAGCGTCGGGAGCTTTGCCAGCTACGTGATGAGGTGCAGGGTTTAAAACTGGATCTGTTAATAAATCTGCATATTCCGGCCCTGATTGACTGGTGGGCGGTATCGTGGTGGCTGATCAGCCGCTCTGGCAGCAGGTTCTCAATCGGTTTTGATCCGGAAGTGATGCAATCTGAATCCGTGTATGACGTTTCACTGCCAGCCAGTGAGCGTGATGGGGTTCACTACCTCAGCCTGTACCAGACCCTGCTAAGCAGGGTTGGAGTCTCCTCAGGCGTCACCACTCGTTTCCCTGTGTCAGATGAGAGCCGGGAGAAGGCTCAGGCTTTGTTGAAAAGTGTCGGAGTTAGTGACGTTCAGGCATGGGTCTGTCTGCATGCCGGGGCGAGGCGTTTGGCTATGATTGGAAAGCAGTGGCCAGCAGCAAGCTTTGCCAAATTGGCCACGGAGCTTCAAACGATGGGCATCCGAACGTTGTTGATTGGTGTCGATTCCGAGCAGTCATTGGCTGATGAGATCAGGCGATTGGCCCCGGGCACGTTGAGTCTGCTTGGGCAGACCGATCTGATTGTGATGGCTGCCGTGATTGCCAGAGCCAGGCTCTTTATCGGGCAGGATTCCGGACCATTCCATGTGGCTGTGGCGCAGGGGGTACCATCAATAGCTCTGTGTGGAAGAGAGGATGCTGAAGCCCATTACCTGGCTTATGACCGTAAAAATGTACATGCACTCATTCGACCTGATCCGACTCAAATTTCAGTGATTGATGTGATGCAGCAGGCTTTGCCATATCTGCCAGCTTCGAAAAGAGAAGAGCCATGAGAGGTAATATGCGGATTCTTGTGGTTGTAAATGAATTTCCGCCTGAGAAAATCGCTGGTACAGCCATGGCTACCCGAGCATTGGCGGAGCAGCTTGTAGCACGCGGTCATGAGGTGATGGTTGTGGTCACCACTAGCTGTCCGGCACAGAAACAGGCACAGATTCAACAGGCTGGATATGAGCTGGTATGGCTTCAATCAAGACCGTTCCGCGGCTCTGGAAGTTTTTGGCGGATTTGGCAGACATGGTGTCATGCCCGACGATTCAAACCACAGCTTATTCAAGGGCAGGCGGTCTCCTGTGGTCTGGTGGCTGCAGTGGTGGGCAGGCTGCTACGTATTCCCAGCATCTGTTATGCACAGGGTTATGATGTTTATCAGGCAACAGCATGGCAGAAGCGTACTGAGATTCGCTGGGGTTGCAGATGGCCAAGTCGGCTACTGGCGGTAACCCGTGATCTGGCAGATGCTATTCATGAGGTGATTGGTGATCACCCCTTACAGATTATGCCGCACGCTTTTTTGCTGCCCAAAACTTTGATGGAACGAGAAAGTGCCAGAGCTGAGTATAATCTGTTAGGCGATACCTGCATGGTGCTTAGTGTTGGCCGTCTGGAACACTTTAAAGGGCACGATCTGTTGTTGCAGGCATGGCCGACGCTGCTGAAACAAAATTCAGAAGCTCAGCTCTGGATTGCCGGTTCAGGCTCCTCTCTTGCTATACTGCAGCAGCAGGCGAGGCAGTTGGGTGTAGAGAGCAGTGTTCACTTTGCAGGCCAGCTTAAAGCTGATGATGTGCATGGATTGATGGCTGCAGCAGATCTGTTTGTATTGCCAAGCCGTTCGGAACCTTTTGGAATTGTGCTATTGGAAGCGATGGCACATGGCGTGCCGGTTGTCGCCAGTCGTGTTGGCGGTATTCCCGAGGTGGTGCCGGAGCGTGGTAGTGTAGCGTTGGTGGAGGTTGATAACGTTGAGGCTTTGACAACTGCTATGGCAGATAACATGAAAGCACCTTTTACTCCTTCCGTTGAGAATCGTGAGCATGCCATGCAATTTGAGTGGGCTCAGCAGGTGGTTCGGTTTGAATCCATCTATCGGGAACTGGTGGGGTGAATGGTTAACTTTTTATTTTACACTAAATCGGAGTTTTGATGTTAAGAAGGGTATTTTGTCGGATGATAGAAGAGTTTCGCAGGATTTATAATGTGATTGCGTTCTTTTTACCATCTTCTGTTCTGATATCTCTGGCTGATGAGGCGTTGCGATTCAGGCATCGGCTTAACGATGTTGTTCGACACAGAAAAGCGAAAGCAAACCGTGACATCACACCATCGATTGTGTCGCAGAAAAAAAATGTATCACCTCTGTTCAGGGAGGTTCTCAATAGAAAAACATCCTGGTCAGATCTGCAGATTCCACACTGCCCTGTTCCCAGTATGCTGACACAGGATGAGATGTGTTATTACCACTATATCACCAGCTTTTATTCAGGTGTTGGCGCTGCTGTTGAGATAGGCCCGTGGATCGGCTCTTCCACCTATAATATTGTTGGCGGACTACTAAATAATCCTGCCTTCAGTGAAGATAAACGACTGTATGTTTATGATGACTTCGTCTGGAGGGCATCCTGGATGGACAAATGGCTCAGAGATACAGATATTAAATCGCCTGATGATCTGGCCTCGTTTCAGCCACTGTTTGATAACATGACCCAAAAGTTTTCTTCGCATATAGAGGCGAAAGCGATGAAACTTTTTGATGCAGGAGATAACAGTGATGTGCCATGGTTTAAGTGGGAGCATGGGCCTGTTGAGCTCTGCATTATAGATTGTGGTCGTTCGTTGTTACTCAACGAGTATTGGTATAATGAGCTTGAAGCCCACTTTATTCCTGACCATACGATCATTGTGATGCAGGATTGGCAAAACTTTAAAAATGTCCCGGAAGTGTTCTCTGAGAACACTAAAATTTTTACCGACAGTAAGCTTCACCATCTTGATCAGATTCATGAGCTAAGAAACTCAGGCACAGCCACTTTTATTTATCGTGGCTAGTTGAGAACGCGGCAACAGACTTTCGATATCAGTTGCTCATTTATTTGTTTTCGATTTTAGGAGATGATTTGCATAGGTTAGATTTCACTAAAAGTGGTAAAGATTTTGGTTTCACAGAGATGATGATCGATCATGAATGCGTGAGACTAGCTGTTCGACAGGGAGTTGGTTGATGCGAGATTTTCAGGCGCTGTTTTCGCAGGCCGAATGGAAAAAGCTGGAGATGCCCCGGAGCTGGGTACGTTTCCGGAATGATGAAGCTGCTGATGGTGTTTGCTGGCATGTGCCTGTGGACGACGGCGAGCCACTTGTTTCGGTGATTATCCCGACAGCTGATGCTGATCGCGGTGGCTACTTTAACAAGTTAATGGCTTCTCTGACAGCTCAGGAGATGCAGAACTTTGAACTGATTGTGCTCAAAGGAGATCGACGGCAGGGGCGGGGAATTAATATTTCAGTCGATCTGGCGAAGGGAAAGTATATTTTAACGCTGGACGATGATTCATTTCTACCCGATGGAAAGACACTGAACAAACTTGTAAATGCGATGGAGCAGCACGCTGATATCGGCATGGCCGGGGGCAACAATACGGTACCGGACTGGGCAACTCCTTTTGTGAAGCGGGTTATGCGGCAGGTGCCACGCCGAAGTTGGGAGCCTGTGAAAGATATTGTTGATTCTGATCTGGCAGAGCACCCCTGTCTGATCATGCGCAGTGAGCTGTTTCGACAGGTTGGCGGAGAAAATGAGTGCATTCCACGCGGGCTTGATCCCTATCTTCGTAAGGTGTTTCGCGATACTGGCGCACGGGTCGTGATCCTTCCTGATATTATTTACCATCATTTGCCACCGGAAACATGGAAAAAGTTATTAACTCAATTCTACCGTAATGGTTATCAGGCAGCCTATGCAAATATTCATCACCCTGAGTGGGTGATTGAAACACCAACCAGACATGGTGAGTTTGTTGAGAAAGTGCCGTTGTGGAAACGGGTGCTTCGTTATCCGTTTAGAATGATAGGCAGCCTATTGTCTGGCCAATGGCTCTGGATGGTTTGCCAGCTCTGCTATGCATGGGGCTTTTTGCATGGCTGGACGCTGGAACGGAAGCAGGAGGATGCTTTATGAGCGGTGATTCAGATAGAGTAGAAAACAGTCAGTGGCAGAATGATGAGAAGTTTTTTGCTCGTTCATGGACCCATATTTTCTATTTTTGGAAGCTCAGGCAGGTCATGCTGGGGCGAACACTGTTCAGGCTTTTAAGCAACGACTCATCGTCCACTAAGTTGCGTATTGTTGATCTTGGATGTGGGCCGGGTACCAACCTGTTTGATGTTTATGATGTTTGCTCCGAATTCAAACAGGCCCAATGGTTTGGATTGGATCTCAATCAACGTGAGGCTGCCGATGGTGCAGGGCGAAGTCGCTATCGTGTGAAAGAGCGCGGAATGGAGCCGCTGCATTTTATGTCGGGCGACATTTTTAAGCTCCCTTTTTCTGATAACAGTATTGATATTATCATCTCTTCCGAGGTGGTTGAACATCTGCCTGATCCGGTGCCCGCGATCCGTGAGATGGCGCGTGTGCTCAAGCCTGGCGGTTATGCGATGGTGACCACGCCTAATCCAGCCAACCTTCCGGAATCGGCAGGCTATCTTCTTGATAGCATGACAGGCGGCTGGTTCAAGCGTTTTTACTGGAAAGGTGAAGATGAAGTGTCAGCACCGCCACTCTCAGCCCAGGTTGGGTTTGGTCATGTTTCCGTGCATCCATTCAGGGTGTGGAAGCGCTGGTTTGAAGAGGCTGGAATACCTGTAGAGAAAAAAGTGCGTGGCCCTATGCTGTTTGGAAGTCCGTTTTTTGATCGACAACGCTGGCTATCGGGCCTGTTCATAGCGTTGGATCCGCTTCTCGATCTGCTACCGGGAAAATTTTTGACCACAACCAATCTCGGAATGCTATGTCGCAAAGGAACGGATGGCTAATGCTTAATAGAGTGTTGTGCGCTTTTTTGATCGCAGGGTGAGAAGTCTATGTGCGGCTTTGTAGCTGTTCGGGGCAGCGTTGCTGCTGGCGAACTTGGGCTGATGGCCGAGGCCGTTAAACAGCGTGGTCCTGACGATCATGGTGAATTTAATTCAGATACCTTTTCTGCCATTCATCACCGTCTCTCGATTATCGGGCCGGATGAGAGTGGTCGGCAACCGTTTACCGTCGGTGATGTCACGGTTCTGTTTAATGGCTGTATCTACAACTACAAAACACTTCGCAAAGCGTTGGAAGAGGATGGCATTGTCTTCAGGTCAGATTCTGACACTGAAGTGTTACCGCATCTCTATCGCAAATTTGGTATGGGAATGTTCTCCCTGTTAAATGGGATGTTTGCCATTGTCATATGGGATGCGCGAGATGGGTTGCTGGTGACGGCACGAGACCCTTTTGGAGAGAAACCCCTGTTTGTCTGCCAGCAGAGTGGTCGCATCGGGTTTTCTTCTTCTCTTTCATCGTTCGAACGAGGGAACTGGAGTCTGACGCCCAATATTCAGGCTGTTTCCACGCTATTGCGACGCATGCGAATCGAAGCACCTGAAACACTTTATGAAGAGGTGAGCCAGCTACCTGCAGGCTGTTATGGTGTCGCGGTTCGTGGAGAAGGTCTCAATATTCGCCGTTACCATTTCCTGCCAGAGGCGGATCAGCCTCTGGATGCATCCCCGGAAGAGATCGAAGGTGAGATTGAGCATCTGTTGGATGATGCATTCAGGCTGCGCATGGTTTCGGACAGGCCACTTGGTGTGTTTCTGTCCGGTGGCGTCGACTCCTCACTGATTGCGTCATCACTTGCACGTCAGACGAATCAACCCCTGCATACCTTTGCTGTACGTTTCTCTGATGCCAGCCCGGACTATGATGAGAGCCTTTTTGCCAAGGCGGTGGCAGAGCATATCGGTAGCGACCACCAGACTCTGGAGGTGGCTGCGGATGCACATCAGACACTGGATAGTCTGGCACGTGCCTTTGATCAGCCGGTCACGAACACGGCAGCCCTGCCTACCTATCTTATCAGTCAGGCTGCCAAGCCTTATGTGGACGTGGCCCTCTCGGGTGTTGGGGGTGATGAGCTGTTTGGAGGTTACCCGCGTTATTTGGGCATGGCATGGCACTCTCGCCTGAGAAAGCTGCCCGGACAGCGCTTGGCTCACGCTCTCTGTTCGATGATGGGAGATAGCGGATCGAGCCGAAACTTAAGGGGGAGAGCGCGGCGCTTTCTGCAGGGGCTTGAGCTCAATGATGCCGAGGCCTATCGGCAATGGATGCAGACGACGGATGTTTCTTCTTCAGACATGTTGGCGGTTAAAGAGAGCCGGGTGCAAAACGACTGGAGTTCGGCAGCCGAGGCATTTGGAGGTCTTTCTGCTCTTATCTCCCGGTTTGGGGCTGTGAACGGAGCGATGGCTTACGATGTTTTAACCTATCTTTCTGATGACCTTCTCGCTGTGGGTGATCGAATGAGTATGGCACATGCCCTGGAGTTGAGAGCACCGTTTTTGGATAGTCGGGTTTTATCTGCAGTGTTGACGTTGGATAGCAGCTATAAGGTAACCGGCTGGCCATGGCAGGAGCGGTTGAAGGTGATGTTAAAGAAGATTGCAGCGCGTCACCTTCCTTATGATACGGTTTATCGTCCCAAGCAGGGTTTTATGGCACCGGTGAAACACTGGCTACGTGGAGAACTTGCCGAAGAAGTGAAGGCTTTGATTGATGGTAAGCCACTGGCTGGCTTGGTTCGAAATGAGTTTATTCGCGCTCAGTGGGAAGCACACCGTCAGGGGCATGACCGTTCAGATATTCTATGGGGAATGTTGTTAATGGATCGCTGGATGCAGCAGCACAACTGGTCCGGGCTGGAGAGCTTGCATGAGAATCGTTTCATTGAAAGGGGGGGATGATCAGATGCGAGGTGAAAAGATGCGGGTTCTGATTGTCTCTGATGTATCTGCTGAAGAAGTTCATGGCGGAGCCGAGCGGATGCTTGTGCATCATATTCGCGCATTGAGTGAGCAGGGCAACGAGGTGACAGTGCTGACTCGTCAGCCTGATCCCAATGCGGCTTTAAAGATCGCACTGGAAAATAGCGTGGTTGAGCATCGTCTCCCTTATGCGGGTGATAGAGGCCCGGCCGGATTGAAACAGCTTAAGAAGGGCGCACAATCCTGGTGGAAAGAGCATGTCGACAGGTTTGACATAGTGGTGGCTGAGCAGCCATTCACCATCTGGGCACTGCTGCAGGCTGGCTGTGATCTTCCGCGCTTGCAGGTGTGTCATTCGTTTGCTTTTGAAGAGTACGCCTCGCGGCACGGCAGAAGTGGTGGCTTCAGGCACAGGCTGGCTGCAGCCGCTATGCGGAGGCTTGAAAAGAAGGTCTACCGTTCTGCAGACAGATTTATTGTACTGAGCCATTTTATGCAGAATCGCCTCATCAGTTTTTTTCAGATTAGCAGTGAATTGATTACCATCGCTCCAGGCGGTGTAGATATTCCAGAGCCGTTTTCTTCTGATAACCGGGATCAGTTGCGCGCTTCACTGCAGTGGCGTGGTCCGGTTATCATAACACTTCGAAACCTGGTGATACGTACCGGTGTTGATCTGCTGGTAGAGGCAGCTGCGATTTTAAAAAATGATCTCCCCGATCTTCAATGGTGTGTTATCGGGAGAGGAGAACTGTTGGAGTCGCTGCAGGCACAGGCGAAGCAGCTGGGTGTTTCAGACATTGTGGAATTTGCAGGGTATCTATCAGAAAGTGAGGTGAAAAAACGGATGTTTGCGGCCGACCTTTTCATGTTGCCAACACGGGATCTTGAGGGCTTTGGTCTGGTGACGCTTGAGGCCAATGCATGTGGGCTTCCTGTCGTGGCCACACCGGTTACGGCAAACAAAGAGGTGGTTCCCTCCCTGCCATTAAATCTTCTTGCCGATGATGTGAGTGCAGCGTCACTGGCAGTCGGCGTCTACAAGATGCTTGATGAAAAGCGAGGTGAGGGCGAGGCGTCCCGCGTAGCACTACAAAAAGCGGTTGAGACCCGATATGCATGGCACTATCACGATGATGCTTTTGTCCAGTCGGTTAAGGCTTTGGTCAGGTCATGAGAATACTGCACCTGATCACCCGCATGGATCGGGGCGGCTCAGCCGTGAATACGCTGATTTCTGCTACTGAGCAGCTAAAGCAGGGGCATTATGTTGTATTGGCGATGGGGCTAAGTGAAGAGTCCGATATGTCAGCTGATGAGTCACACCGTGTTGAAGAGGGTATGGCTATCTTTCAGGTGTTGGGTGGGGTGGTGAAAAAGCTCCCATCGCTTAAACGAAGTGTTGGATTGCACGATTGGCGAGCCTGCCGGGAAATTTCAGCCCTGATGGATATTGAGTTTGACCTTGTACATACGCATACATCCAAGGCCGGGGTATTGGGGCGCTTGGCCGTCGGGAAAAAGGCCAGAGTGGTGCATACACCGCACGGGCACATTTTTCATGGCTATTTTGGTGCGGCAAAAACGAGGCTTTTTATTGCTGTAGAGCGTTGGGCAGCTCGAAGAAGTGATGCTTTGATTGCGCTGACAAAAGCAGAGATGGATGATCATCTGAAGCTTGGCATTGGTACGGTAGAGCAGTGGCACGTTATTCCAAGCGGCGTGGATGTAAAGGCTATCACCAAGCGCGTGGATGAGATCAGATCTGCTGAAGGTTACCAGCCGGCGTGGGATGCAGTGTCAGTAGGCCGACTTGTGCCGATTAAGGGGATGGAGCGACTTGTTCGTGCATGGGCAGTTCTGTGTGAGAAGAGAGCGGATGCCAGACTTGCGATTATCGGGGATGGTACAGACCGGATCATACTGGAGCGCCTGGCGAAAGAGCTCGGGGTAGAAAAAAACATCTACTTTGCTGGCTGGGCAGATCCACTGCCCTATCTGGCTGAAGCACGAAGTTTTGTTCTGCTCTCTCATAATGAAGGAATGGGACGAGCTGTTATTGAGGCATTTGCAGCATCGCTGCCTTGCGTGGTTAGTCGTGTCTGTGGATTAAGTGAACTGGTTGATGAAGAGGTTGGCCTCTGTGTTGATGCTGACAGGTCTGAAGAGGTGGCGAATGCTCTGTTGACTGACTGGGAAGCCGGGATCGGGGAACGCGCTCGTATTCGGGCTGACAGTTATTCTGTACAGACAATGATTGATGGTTTAACACAACTGTATGAGAATCTTTGCCATGATTAGGCTCTTTCTGACGATGCTCCTGCTGAGTGGTTCTTTTTTTCCTGCACCCTTAGTGCATGCCGAAGATGTCACTCTTGAAGAGTTGAAACGGATGATTGATGAGAGCGCAAAGCTCTCTGAGCCTGCTCCTGCGGTGGTTGAGAAGCGTCTGCCTGAAGTGGAGGGCAAGGCAGACAGTCTGAAAACGTTGCAGCAGGAGATCGCTGCATTTCAGAATCTTCCACAGTCGAGGCGAGTGCTGCTTGATGTACGCAGTAACCACTCTGATGGTGCTCATGATATGGATATGCTGGCGGAGCTGGCACTTAAACGCGGCATTGATACGCTCGTTTTTGGTGAGCATGATCGTTATACCATTCGCTTTGGTCTTGATCCAATACCGCAACTGGTTGGCGTGTCCATGGAGCATCCATCACTGTATGAGACGGGTCTTGAAGAATTCTTTCTGGATTTGAATCGGGTTCGTAATAAATACCCACAGCTACATATTATGGCGGCGACTGAATCAACACCGGGTTATCACTGGAGTGGTATTCCGTTTAAGGATCTGTCGTTGCATGAAGCTGAACGCCATATCATCGCACTGGGAATTGAACGTCCGGAGCAGGTTGAAGCACTGCCTAGTTATGATCTGAGGAATATCAAAGGCAACTTTATGCTTTCGCTCAGCATCTGGTTTTTTGCTATTTTTATTCTGATGATGGTTCTTTTGCGTCGCAGGAAGCGCAGTGTGGCTCTGCTACTGGCTGCCTCGTTTATCGCGTTTCTCTGCACCTGGCTGCTGCAGAAAAAGGTTGATCCTGATGTCGATTTTATTAACACCGCCAGAGAGCAGGGGCTGTTTGTGATCTGGACTCATCCCGGCACGCTCTCCGGTGAGAGAGAGGGGTTGATGGGTGTTCAACTGGATACACCACCCTACAGCAAACGTGTTTTTGAGGCGCCGACTGCCGATGCTTTTTCTGCTGTGTATGGAGATAGTGATGATAACTCTTTACCCGGAGGTGTATGGGATCGTTTCATGATGGATTATATGCTCGGCTACAGACTCAAGCCGATCTGGGCCGTTTCTGCGGGCGATTACCATGAAGAGGGGATGGCTGGCGAGTATCTGGGCAACTTTCCAATGGATGTCTGGAGTGATGGCGAGGGTTCAGATGCTGTGATGGCTGCTCTTCAGGCGGGGCATAATACAAGCTGGTTTATGACCAAAGATAAAAACCTGAAGATGGCGGCGCTTTTCCTTGAAGATCAACGTGGCACACGCCTTCTTCCGGGCGATAAAAAAGCGGTTGATCAACAGGTGACGTTGCATGCCGCGATTTCTGAGTGGAGTCCCGAAGGGGAGGCTCCGAGCGCTGGTATCCAATCACTTAAGGGAGAGTGGATTGTCGATGGTAGAGTGGCTGCTACGGTCATGTTGTCTATGAATGGCACGGTTTCAGTAACTCCCATGGAGCTGATGCCAGGTCCGCATGTTGTTCGCCTCCGTATTCCGGCCCAGCAGGGTGTTCGCATGGAGGCAAATCCATTCCTTTTGCGAGTGAGGCGTTGATGATACGCAAAAGACATCGTTGTTTTTTACTGAGAGGCGGCATGAACAACGCGGTTTTCCCGCCACTCACAAATGCTGTCGCATTCGCTTGCCATCCGTGGCAAGGAGATGATCTACAGTGTTAGTCACAATTCATCAGCCGAATTATATGCCTTGGGCAGGATTCTTTCATAAGTGGTTGATTTCAGATGCTTTTGTGATTCTTGATACGGTTCAGTATCATAAAAACGAGTGGCAGAATCGTAATCGGATTAAAACAGCTAATGGTGCTCAATGGATCACAGTTCCAGTCTCATACCGAATGCCTCAGACCATTCAGGAGGTGGGCATAGCGACACCAAACTGGGCAAGAAAACAGGTGTCAGCTATTGAGCAGGCCTATGCAAAAGCGCCCTGTCTGGATCTCTACTGGCCTGAATTGAAGAATGCTCTGTCACAGCCCTGGGAGCGTGTTGCAGCATTGAATGTAGCGATGATCCGGTCATTGGGAACAATGTTGGGATGCCGTGCTCCTCTCTATCTGGCTTCGGAGATGAAAGCGGAATCAACAGATCCAACTGATCGATTGATCTCTCTCTGCCAGGAGTTGAACGGTGATGCCTACCTGTCCGGTCGTGAAGGGCGAGGTTACCTGCAAGCGGAGAAATTTAATGATGCTGGAATCGAGCTCTGGTTTCAGGAAGTAGAGGCACCGCACTACCCTCAACTGCATGGAGAGTTTATTTCACACTTGTCGGTTATCGATATGCTGTTTAATCTGGGTCCAGCAACCTCGGAGATAATTCTCCACATGGGAGATAAACGACAATGAGCACCATACTGGCACTGGCTCCACACCCGGATGATATTGAAATTGGTTGCGGCGGCACTCTCGCCGTTCATGCTGAGCGTGGCGATGAAGTGCACCTTTTTGTTGCCACCGAGGGCGGTGTTGGTGGCAGCGCGAACACCCGAAAATCTGAGCAGCAGCAGTCGGCCGAAATTATCGGCGTTAAAGAGATTCACTGGGGTGGTTTTTCCGATACCTGCCTTCCTCAGCAGGCGATGCCACTGATGGAGTCGCTTGAAAAGCTTGTACAGCAGGTGAAGCCGGACACTGTATATGTAAATTATCGTGATGATACGCATCAGGATCATCGGGTTCTGGCTCAGGTGGCAAATTCGGTCACCCGCTATGTGCCCAATGTGCTGGCCTATGAGACACCCTCATCTGTTAGTTTTGAACCCACTCTGTTTATGGATATCAACGATACGATGCCTCGAAAAAAAGAGGCGCTCGAGGCGCATGCTTCGCAGGTAAATCGTACTCATGTTAAGTTGAATATTGTTGAAATTGCATTGGCAACGGCTCATTTTCGAGGTGTTCAGGGCAAACTCAGCTGTGCTGAAGGTTTCATGCCGGTACGTCTGCGGCTGTAGTTAGTCGTAAGCCATGATTCCCCACTCCAGACCTCCTGTTGGTAAGGCATCTTCAGATGCCCTGCGTCGTATTGTTGAATCCGGCCATGTTGCGATGGGTAACGAAACAGTGCTGTTGGAGCGAGAGGTTGCCAGTCGGCTTCAAAAAACATCTTCGGTTGCGCTCGATTCAGGAACCAGTGCGATTACGCTGGCGCTTAGAGCGTTTGCTCGAAAAGGGCATAACAGAGTTGGCATTCCGGCTTATTGTTGCAGCTCCGTTCTCTATGCTGTTCTTGCTGCCGGTTTTGAGCCTGTCTGTATGGACTGTGGTGATGATCTGCGGCTGATTCCGGAGCAGGCCCTGAAGCAGGGTGCTTCACTCGATGCGGTTATTCTTGTGCATCCGTTTGGTATGGTTGAACCACTGGTCGCAGAAAAATGGCCGTGTGTTGTTATTGAAGATATTGCTCAGGCTGCCGGAGCAGAGCTGAATGAAAAGCCTGTTGGTAGCTTTGGTGATGTCACGGTTTCTTCATTTTATGCCACAAAGCCCTGGGGTGGTGTTTATGGTGGCATGATCGCATCTGATGACTCATCACTATGTGATGCTATCAAGGCGATGAGAGATCCGGATGGGGCTGTAGAGCTTCAGCGTTATGCCGGGCATCATCAGCTCTCTGATCTGCACGCGGCGATGGCAATGATACGGCTCAAATCTGCACCGGATGAGAAGAGAGCGCGTGAGACTATAGCTCACCTGTTGGATGGGTGGTTCGATGGCGGTGTGGTTACTCCGGTAGCGTCTGTTCATCAGGGGAACCATTATCGCTATATCATTCGCTCGGCCGGTGAAGCCGAATCAATCATCGACAAACTTCATCAGAGCGGTGTGGGGGCTGCCCGACCAGTCACGATGCCGATCAGCAGGTTGCTTGGTGTTGATGCTTCTGGAGCAGAAAAAGCATGGATGGATTGTGTTTCGCTGCCGATGCTGGTCGATATCAGTGAAGCTGAACTTGAGCAGATAAAGGAGGCGGTGGAATCATGTATCAGTTGATAGATAAAACCGCTCTTCGTGTTGTTGCGCTACTGATGGGTGTGGCTCTCAGTTTTCCATGGGAGCTGTCAGGCCTGTTTACTCAAGGGGCCAGGCTGGCGCTTGCTGCATCACTGTTAACCTATGGGCTGATGCCGATGGTGATTCATTTTGCCTGGAAGGTGGGAGCACTGGATCTTCCGGATGCCCGGCGTGTTCATGCTGAGCCAACACCACGGATTGGTGGCCTGGCTGTTCTTATATCGGTGAATCTTACCCTGCTCCTGAATTTCAATTATTCGATGGAGTTGAAGGGCGTCTGTATCTCGGCACTGATCGTTGCCATGCTCTCATTCTGGGATGATCTGAAAGAGCTCTCTGCAGCAATCAAACTTGCTGGCCAACTGCTGGCTCTCGGTGTTTTGATGGCCAGTGGTGTGCATGTGCACTTTGCCACTGACGCATGGTGGGGGCTTCCGCTTGAGTATGTCGTAACCGCTTTATGGGTTATCGGCATCACCAACGCGTTCAATTTCCTCGATGGTATTAACGGCCTGGCTGCTTCGCTGGCTACCGTTGTATGCACGCTGATGGCGATGCTTGCCTGGCATACAGGGCAGACTTACATGCTTCTTCTCTGTCTTTCGCTCGCAGGAGCTGCGATTGGTTTTCTTCCTGATAATGCCCGTTATGAAAAACCGGCACGCTCATTTCTTGGCGATGTCGGCAGCACTTATCTCGGCTGGATGATGGCTGCGATTGCAGTGATGGGTGACTGGTCATCCGAAGGATCTCTGAAGGCATATTCGGCACCACTGTTGATCTTCTCGGTGATGATCTTTGACATGATCTATACAACCGTGGCCAGAATATGCCGTGGTGATGTGAAAAGTTTTCGCGATTGGATTGAGTTTGTCGGGCGTGATCATCTGCATCACCGTTTGATGAATCTGGGCTGTTCGCCTGTTCAGGCAGTGATGGTGATTGTGGCTCTTGCTTTGATCATGGGGCTTGCCGCACTGGCGATTGTTAAAGGTTCGTTTTTTGCTGTCGGCCTGCTGCTGGCTCAGGCTGTGGTCTTTTACCTTGTTCTGAGCTTTCTGATGCTACGGCAGGTTCCCGGTGACTAAGGTGGGTGCAGGCAGGCAACAGCTACTGGAGAGGTGGCAGTTGTTACATGATGAGATGGAAAGTGCCGGTGCAACAATGCTGGCTGTATCCAAATACCACTCTGACGATGAAGTGCAGGCACTGGCTGAGATTGGACAGATTGATTTTGCCGAGTCGCGTCCTCAGGGACTTCGTGATCGGGCGAAGCAGTTTCCAGGTCTGAACTGGCATATGATTGGCCCTGTGCAGAAAAATAAGGCCAGGTATGTTGGGAAGTTTGCCACGATGTGGCACAGCCTCTCTGATTTTGAGTGTGCAGAAGCGGTGGCGAAAAGTGTTGAGGGACGGGTGCTTCCGGTACTGCTTCAGATCAATATATCCGGTGAAGCGCAGAAGTATGGGGTTGCTCCCGATATGGCTGAAAACTTGCTGGATCAGGTCAGTCAGCTTGATTCATTGGAAGTGGTAGGGCTGATGGGCATGGCTTCTAAAGGTGATGGCGTCCGGGAGAGCTTCCGTTCGCTTCGGCTCTTGCGGGATCAGCTTGGCAGTGCAAGCCTTCGCGAACTATGTATGGGGATGAGCGGTGATTACAAAATCGCAATAGAGGAGGGCGCAACGATAGTGCGCCTTGGCACAGTGCTCTTTGGTGAGAGGGCAGTTTAGTATGGGTAAGAAGGAACATATGAAAGATCTTCAAATTACATTTATTGGTGGCGGTAACATGGCCGAGGCACTGGTTGCCGGTTTGATTGATAGTGGTCACTCTCGGGAAAAACTAATGGTTACCGATGTGCGTCAGGAGCGTCTGGATATCCTGAAAGATAGTTATGGCGTTCAGACCGATACAAGCAACAGTGCGGCAGTCAGCGGGGCCGATGTGGTTGTGCTGGCTGTTAAGCCGCAGATGATGGCCGAAGCAGCTTCAGAGGTGGGTGGCTATCTGAAACAGGATGCAACGGTGATCTCGATTGCGGCTGGTGTCGGAATCAGTTCGATTAAATGTTCTCTGGGTCGTGATGATGCGGCACTGGTTCGCGTGATGCCGAATACACCTGCGTTGGTGGGTGCAGGCATGTCAGTTTTGTTCACTGATGCTGATGCACTGCACCATGATCGTTCTGAGTATGTGCTTGGTGCATCGGGTGAGACGGCATGGGTAGATAATGAGGAGCTGTTGCATGCAGTAACAGCTGTATCCGGAAGTGGCCCTGCCTACTTTTTTCTGCTGGCTGAAGTGATTCAGGCTACAGGTGTGAAGCTGGGTCTTTCGGAGGAGCTGGCAGAGAAGCTGGCATCACAGACGGCAGCCGGTGCAGGAAAAATGCTGGCAGAAAGTGGTCGTAAAGCGGAAGAGCTTCGCCATCAGGTTACAAGCCCGGGTGGCACCACTCAGGCGGCACTGGATGAGATGTATGAGAAAGGTCTTCCGGGCGCTGTACGTGCAGGTGTGATTGCTGCATCTAAACGCTCAAAAGCGTTGAAATAGAGGGTAAGAGGAGCCTGACGTATGTTTGTATTGGGTTATTTTCTTAAGGCGCTGGCAGGTGTGCTCGATATTGCACTTACCATTGCGATGATTGTTGTGATTGCACGGGCGATTCTGTCGTGGGTATCACCTGATCCGCACAATCCGATTGTACGCATCATCAATCAGCTCTCCGAGCCGATACTGTTTCCTGTTCGTCGCCGGGTTCCATACTTCTCCGGTATCGATTTCTCTCCGATCATTGTTTTGATGATCATCTTTTTCCTCGATGAGTTTCTTGTAAATAGCCTCTACCGTATCGCAGCACCGATGATTGCTGGGTAGATGAGTCTGCCTGAAGGTCTGATAAAGATCGGGAAGGGCGGTGTTTATCTAAGTGTTCATGCACAACCCGGTGCAAAGAGTGCTTCACTAAGAGGCCTGCATGGTGGTGCCGTAAAGATTGCAGTTAAAGAGGTTGCGCAGGATGGCAAAGCCAACAAAGCGATTGAGGCCTTCATTGCTAAAGTACTTGGTATCGCCAAATCAATGGTCTCAGTCACGTCCGGCCACACATCACGCTCCAAGCGCCTCTTTATTGAGGGGGATGTGGAGCAGTTTCCCAAAAAACTTCACGCCTGGTTAGCCCCTTATTAAGGGTTAAAAGTCGTCAATTCTATGGCATACCCTTTTTAGGGTATATGAAAGAGCTGTTTAGATAATTATGCTTTCACCTCCATTCTATGAGGGGATGGTTTTAAGAAGGGGTATCTGCGCCTTGCCAGTCTAATTTGTAACTGTTTATCATCTGTTCTAGATTTTTTCATTGCATAATACAGTCTTCGATTTGAAATTCTGAATGTCTGCTTCTGACCCCTGCCGTCGTGAAGGAACTCTTCAAGAATTGATACGAAACACCAAATTTGGGAAAATTTTATAATAATCTTTTGGCCTCTATGCAGGTTGAATCCAGAGGGTCTGTGAAATCTTTTTTGAAGCGCTAGTGTTCGCCACTCAAATATTTATTGAAGGTCAGGAGTAAATCATGTCCAGAGCAACGGCACGCCATATTTTGGTGAATACAGAAGAGAAGTGTAATGAATTGAGAACTGCTATCGAGGCAGGAGCTGATTTCGCTGATGTAGCAAAAGAGAACTCAAGCTGCCCGTCAGGTAAGCAGGGCGGCGATCTGGGTGAATTTGGCCCGGGCATGATGGTGCCTGAGTTTGATAAGGTGGTTTTCTCTGCTGATGTAAACACGGTTCAGGGCCCGGTGAAAACCCAGTTTGGTTATCATCTTCTTGAAGTGACCAGCCGCAGTGATTGATTGCCGTACTGAAGTTCGGGCTATTTACAAATAGCCTGACTTTATGCGAGTGTTCGATACCCGAGCAAAACGCTCAACTATTAATTTTATTTTTGGAAGGTAATTAGGCATGAACGTAGATCAGCATTTGAAAGTAGCTCAATGGCACCTGGAACAGGCTCGCCTGCATGCAACCAGCGAGCACGCTTGTGGTTGCCCGGCTAATGAGCACGATCAGAAAGCGATTGATGCTGTTGAAGCAGGTATGATCAAAGAAGAGACCACCTGCGCAGTATAAATAGTCACTGTTGTGATTGATCAAGGGCTGCTCCGTTGGAGCGGCCCTTTTTTATTTAAACTTTAGATTTCGGGCTATGACCGGCCTGGAAAACAGAGTGTGAAGCTCAGGGGTATGTGAGGAAGAGAAAATAGTGTGACTTTCCTCTCTGTTTAAGAAACAAATGCATGAAAGCACTTATCTTCTCAATCAGAGATCTTTGTGAAGGCGGCGAATTTGAACCACGTCGGCAAACATTAGAATCGGATCGGCAATCATGCGTACTCTTGAGTTGGGCTCGTTGATCCACTCCACAGGAATTTCCGAAACAGTGTAACCCAGTTTCGAAGCGAGAAAGAGCAGCTCCACATCGAAACTGAAGCCATCAAGTTTCTGACGCGAAAAAATCTCTTCGGCTGCCTTCGCGGTAAATGCCTTAAAACCGCACTGCGTATCTTCCATCTTTAGCCCGACAATCGAGCGCATGATGAAGTTGAAGCTTTTGCCCATATGTTCGCGCAACCATGATTGGCTCACCGAGATGTCTGAATCTTCATGCTGACGAGAAGCGATAACCACTTCGGCACCACGCTCAATAGCAGTGAGTACCTTCGCAGCCTCCCTGATATGGGTGGAGTGATCGGCATCCATGAACAGGCGAACATCACCGGACGCCTCAAGCATGCCGCGTTTAACCGCCGCACCTTTACCGCGATTTTTCGGCTGAACAAGAATCTTCAGATAGGGGTGAGTTGTGATCATCGCATTGGTTTTATCAACGGTTGTATCACTGCTTCCATCATCAACGACAATGATCTCAAAATCATTTTCCAGATTATCGCTCAGCCAGTCATAAGCCTCCTCCAGTGTGGAGGGGAGTCGTTCGGCTTCGTTATAGGCCGGGATTATGACGGAAAGTTTCATCTGCTTATGACTCTGATTTTCTCTAATTCTTCTTACTGACCACGGTTGCTATCAGGCGTGATAAGATACATCAAATAACCACCCTGATCGATATGAGGCAGCAGACCTTCAAGCTGAGGGATATCCCGGGCTGATTCACTACGCATGATTACGGCATAGGGAGGGGTTGCGGTTGAGATGGTCTCTGGCCCTTCGCTGTTGAGGAGGACTTTGTAAGATCTGTTTGCATAAAAAGAGATCGAAGGGGCATTAAGGTTGTAGCTGTAGATAGGTGTGGTATCCGGAAGAGCGCGAACCTCATCAGCAATCCGCATGGCTGGCGCCTGAATCAGCTTGCCGGCAAAAGTTCCCAGCCCTATCAACAGCGTGCTCTGCAGAATGATGCCGGTGAGTGCAAAACGAAACAGGTGATTGCCGGAGGGCTTGCGGCTACAGATCAGCAGCCAGATTACGGATGCCAAAAGAAGAACACCTGCCAGTGAAACCCAGACCGATGGCGCGATATCCTGTGTAACGATGGCAATGGCACGCGGGTGTCTGACCAGCTCAATGATATGTGGGTAGATGGTGGGGAGTGCAGTCACCACCAGAGCAACGGGAAGGAGAATAATGCCGGTTACGAGATAGATCGATTTCGGAACAGCGCTGTTCTGACCACGATAGAAGAGAGCAGCCGCAATGATCAACGCGGTGCCGGGATAGATGCTGGAGATATAGTGCGGGAGCTTGGTCTGGGCAAAAGTGAAGAGCACAATGACCAGCACTGTCCAGATGGTGCCGAGCTTGATGATCGAGGGGAGCGTCTCACGGCTATCACGAACCCAGCCGGATTTGGCACTCCAAAACACCCATGCCAGCCACGGGAGAACCGAAGCGATAAACACAACCAGATAGTAGTGCCAACCACCACCATGCCCCTGCATAGGATTCATGGCGCGGCCAATGTTGTGAACCACGATGAACTCATACAGGAAGCCGGGGCCATGCGTGATCAGAATCATCAGGTACCACGGTGTTGCGGTAATGAAGAAGAGGCCGAGTGCAGGTAGCCACGGGATAGACTTTAGCGTTGCTCCAAGGTCTCTGGCCAAAAGTCGGTCGATCACAATCACCAGCACAGGAATCACAGCACCAACCGGCCCTTTGATACTGACGGCCGCACCCATCATGGCGGCGGTAATCAGGGCATCTTTCTGATCACCCAACTGACGCCAGAGAAAGTAGTAGAGAAGGGTGCCTGCAATGAAAAAGTTGAGCACGGCATCAAGAATGGCGGCATGGCCGAGCAGGCCAACTTCAAGCATAGTCAGGAAGATCACTGCTGCGGCCAGCCCGAATGCCGGGGAGTGAACCCGTCTGCCGAAATGCAGGAGCAGAAGTGCCGTGAACAGTGTGAAAATTCCCGATGGCAGGCGTGCAGCGAAGGCATTCTCACCAAATAGCATGAAGGAGATATCCATCAGATAGTAGGTGAATGGAGGCTTCTCAAAAAACTGCATGCCGTTGGCAGTAGGCACGATCCATTCACCAAGCCGCATCATATCAATAGCGGTCTGTGCATAGATGGTCTCATCATAATCAAACAGTGGAGCCAGCCCCAGAGAGGGAAGGGTGAGAGCCGCCCAGAGCAGCAGTAGCCACCAGTGATAGTGTTCGTCAGAGATGTTTGAGAGTTGTTTCATGCACTGTCCTGAATGAATTTTTAAGAACTCTAGGGGGTTATACGGCAATATCCATGTTTGTTTCATCCATAGAATGGGTGTGGTACTTTGCTGCGCATTCATGAATAAGAAGCAGCTCTTTTTTCTACTCAAACTGATATTGACGACAGTACTTCTGCTGGCTGTCATCAACTATGTAGATCTGACGATGGTATGGGAACGCATCCGCAGCGTTAACCCGCTCTGGCTGCTGGCCTCACTCGGCTGTCTGGCTATTGGTTATATCATGTGTGGTATTCGCTGGGCGTGGATTGCCAAAGGGTTGGGTATCGACGTAACAACAAAACAGAAAATAAGGCTCTACTTCCTTGGCATGTTTGCATCACTGTTTCTCCCCTCCACGATTGGTGGTGATGTGATTAGAGGTGTTCTACTGGCAAAGGGTGAAGGTAGAAAAGGGATCGGTGTAGCTGCCGGAGCCAGTGTGATTTTGGATCGGGTTAACGGCATGTATGCACTGTTGTTGTTGCTGACTTTTTCCATGCTCTTTTTTGAGTGGCCAGTTACATGGTGGGTTACATGGTTGAGCATTGTTGGAGCAGCGTGGCTGGGCATGGCGCTTTATCCATGGATTGACCGTCATCTTGTTGGCCGGCTTCCTGAGAAGCTTGAAAGGCTGAAGGCGCTTCCGTTGATGGAGAGAAAGTTTCAGAAGCGTTGGTGGCAGAGCTTGCCTGTCTCATTTCTGTTTCAGGTACTGATTGTACAGGCGCATGTTTTTCTAGGCATGGCTGTTGGTCTGGAGATGAACTGGTTTGCCTTCTCGATTATGGTTGGTCTCGTTGCACTGGTTGCGACCCTGCCCATTTCACTGAATGGATTCGGTGTTCGCGAAGCCGGCTACGTCAGTTTTGCTGTCTATTTTGGAGCCAGCTCAGATGCGGCGACGGCTATGGCGGCACTCTGGATTATTGTGCTGGCCCTGGCCTCGCTTCCGGGGGCGTGGGTGCTCTGGCGTCTGGGTGGGCTAAATTCAGTTCGTGGTAAAGAAGCGACTTCAGATTAAAAAAAGTCTGGTTATTTGTCGTTAACCAGCACTCCATCCTGTCTGGCAAGCCGTTTAACAAAAATCATCCAGAATGGGCTAAGTAGAAGCGTCAGTGCGATAACCAGTACAGTCATCTTATGCATATCTTGATCAAGAATGCCTGCGTTCAGGCCAACTGCGGCAAGCAGGAATGAAAACTCCCCGATCTGACTGAGTAGCCCCGCTGTAATAAGGGCCATCTGCCATGTCTCTCCCATTGCTCGCATCACCAGCACATTGCTGCCGGAGTTGAACAGGAATACCAGAAGCGTGGCTCCCAATACAACGGACAGGTTTTGCATCAGGTAGTCAATGTCGACCAACAGACCTATTGAGAGAAAAAAGATTGCTACAAAGATAATGTGTACCGACTCCAGATGCTCCTCAACCCAGTCTGATTGATCCGAAGATGCCAGAACCAGACCGGAGAGAAACGCTCCGAGTGCAGGAGAGAGGCCAAGCCATGAGGTGAGTGATGAGGCACCAAGGCAGAGCATGAGCCCCATCAGGACCCGTTTTTCAAATGAACTTGTCAGGAAATCAGGAACGTGAAAACGTCTGGTTCGCATTAACCAGATCACCAGAGAGAGCACAGCAATACCACCAATGATCTGCCTGCCAATCTCCATGATATTGATATCTCCGGTACCAAGGATAGCGAGAACAATCATCATCGGAACGATTGAAATATCCTGGACAAGAAGGACACCCAGAGCATTTTGTCCAAATGGAAGATCCAGCTCCTGTGCATCTTGCAGCATTTTCAAAACAACAGCAGTGCTTGAGAGGCTGATGACAAAGCCAAACAGGATACCAAGGTTGGTTGGCAGACCGAAGCTGGTCGTCAGCGCAACACAGACGCCAACACTGATAAGGATCTGAATAGTGGTTCCAACGATTGCTACTTTCCAGCGCTCCATCAGTCGGGGAATCGAGACTTCCATGCCTACAAAAAAGAGCAGCATAACCACACCAAGCTCACCAATCCGTTCGACTGTATGAGTATCGGTAATTAGGCCAAACACGGATGGACCCATGACTACACCGGTAAGGATATAGGCAATAATGATGGGGAAACCTGCCCGCACGGCCATAAAGCCGAATACCAGCGCTACAAAAAGTGCGATGGTGATATTTAGCATCATCGGATCAAGGTGCATCAATTCTCCCTGTTATCTAATGGAACGCGCTTTTCCTCTCGTAATTACAGGACTATAGACCAGTTATTCGCTTTGTGTACAGAGAAGTGTTGATGGGTGCTTAACCCATGTTCTCTTTCAAACGCAATACGGTTCGTTCAGCCCGTTTGTTGATATAGCTTTCAAGATTTTCAAAAGACTTCGGATGCTGATCATGCATCGCCTTCATCGCTGCTCTATCCAGCGTCAAAACATCCACATCACTGGCGGCAACAGCCGAATAAGCCAGTTCCGAGCCGTTTTTATTAGCAACCTCTCCAAGAATGTCGTTGTCCCGCCTAATTTCCAGCAGTTGCTCACCTCTGCTGCGTGAGCGATATCGAACCTCAATTTCACCTGAAAGAATCAGATAGACGCCAAGTGGTTTTTTTCCTTGAGTAAAAATCCGGGAGTCTCGTTCATAGGTGTGAATGGGAAGTGATTTTGCCAGTTCTGCTCGCTCTCTCTTTGGCAGGGAGTGAAACACCGGGTGGCTGGAGAAAAAGCTATCCAGCATGCGTTTACTCAACAGTGTTTCAAGACGTTTGTGAAATTCACTGTCCGCTTCCAGTACCTGCTGAATTGCGGAGAGCTCAACCCGGACAATGACACTGGACTCAGCTGTGAAAACTGATGCATAGCGTGACTTTTTGCGCAGTGCGCCGAATTCACCATAAATTTCACCGGCTCCGAGCTGAGCGATGACCTTTAGTTGCGTTCCTGCTTGACGGCCAATAGCAATTTTTCCCTGTTTGATAAAATAGAGATCATGTGGTGTATCGCCTTCGTGAAGCATCTCTACACCTTTTGAAACGTTCATGATCCGACTGGCATTATTGAGAATGCGCAGGCTTAATGGTGATAGACCCTCAAGAATTGGAAATTCGGCCTCTGAAAGGGATTCCCGCTTTCCGGATTCGCCTTGAATGCCGGAAAGTTCTAGAAAATCATCACTCACATTACCTCCTTAAGATACCGATAATAAATTTACGTGTTATGTCCGCATTGTAGCACAACTATCGAAAATTCAAGGTAATATTTCATATTTCATTCTTTTTCGCTCTGCTATGTCGAATTGATGGGCCATTAACGGGGTGCTGAACTAATCAATTTTTAGTCTGCAAGGGTGTTTTGTAAGGTTTATATGGCCATCAGGCTGAACCACGACCATATCTTCAAGTCGTATGCCTCCCAGCCCCGGATAGTAGAGTCCGGGCTCGATGGTGATCACATGACCGGTCTTTAAAGCTCCACTGCCTGTCGAGACACGTGGGGCTTCGTGTATCTCCAGTCCAACGCCATGGCCAGTGCCATGAAAAAAACCGCCCTGCTTGCCTTTTATCATGCCTGTTTTGAAACCCTGTTGATCAAAATGACCAGTGATGGTTCGGTGAATCAAATCCCCTTCAACACCATCTCTGACCATGCCAAGGCCGATCTCCTGTCCTTCTTTTACGGTGTTGTAGAGCTTCATGACTTGACTCGGGACATCCCCTTTTACATAGGTGCGAGTCATGTCACCCCAGTAGCCTGTTGCCAAGACCCTTGGAAATATATCAATGATGATCGGCTGGTGAGCACGCAGGAAACCATGGCCAACTTGGTGCGGGTCAGCGCTCTCTCTGCCGCAGGCGACAATCGTATGGGCTGGCATGGCACCATGCTGAATCAGATAAGTTTCGATGATAGAACGCAGGTGTTTTGACTTCACTTTGCCAGCCACTGCGGCGTGGCGAAGGATACCGTCAGCTCCAATATCAGATTCGCCAATAAACTGTTCAGCGCTCTGCATAGCTTTTTTGGTTAGCCGCTCTGCCTGAGCCAGATGTTTGATTTCAGTTTCGGTTTTAGTTATCCGCTCGATAAACAGAGCATCTTCAGCAGCTTTAACCTGAAATCCCCAGTTGGTTAGCTGATTCGCATAACGTAATGGGAAATGGCCAGGAACCAGCACTTCCACAACGCCGCGATCTTTTAAAAAAGCAGCTGCGACGGCACTTAATCCCTTTTCCCAGCCGTTGGCATTAGCTTTTTCTCTCCATGGTGTATCAAGATGCACTTCATCCAGACTGGACTGCTTGCGTGCACGATCAATCTCAAGCGGGGAGAACAGCCCGTGCCAAACGTTGCCAATTTTTATCGTGATAAACGGATCAGGAACAAAAATACCGCTTGCATAGAGCATGTCTGCATCGTGCTCGGATGCGGCGATCATCAAAATGGTCTCTTTCATTGAAATCTCACTGGGTTATAACTTCTTCTTCATCTTCAATCTCTTTTTGCTCTCTCTCCAGCAGGTCACGGACCGTTAAAGCTTCGAGGATATCATCCTGTTCCCGGTTCATGCGAAAATAGATGCCCGATAGTGTGCGGCCAATGGATGTTTGTTGCCACTCTTCCGGCACTTCCATGACATTGGGGGAGAGCGCCTGATGGATGGTGTTGAGGGTGAGGCAGTCCGCATCACGACCAAGCACCCAGGCACCCTGACGATCTTTGCTTACCACCTGTTTTAGCAATTCTCTTTCGCAAAGTCTGTCCATCAGTTCCTGAAGAATGTTATCGGGAACACCGGTCTCATGCACAATATTCTTCAGATGCAGGCTCTCTCCGGACTTCATCGAGCTGGCTGCACGAAGCAGGATAAGGTGGGAGTAAAATTTTTGAATACCTGGTTTAAAGAATATTTTACCCTGTATGTGGGACTGTTCGGGGTGCTGCAGGCAGAAGACAATTTCCGCTCCTATCAGAAGAACAACCCAGATGAGATAGAGCCAGATCAGAAACACAGGAAGTGTTCCCAGAGCACCATAGAGCTTCTCATAGTTGGCCAACTCTGTGATATAGAAGGCAAAGCCCAGTTTGGTCAGTTCAAACAGTGCACCTGCGACAAGACCGCCAATAATAGCATACCGGTAAGGTACAGGTGTGTTGGGCAGGACGATATAGAGGGCTGTCATGGCCACTGATGAGATTAGCCATGGTGCCAGAAAAGGAACATGGTTTACCAGGGAGGCGCCCTCAGCCACATCTTTAATGATGGGCAGAGCAACAAAGTAGGATGTGATCGTAATGGAAGCGCCAATCAGAATCGGGGAGAGGGTTAGTACAGACCAGAATGTGACAAATTTTGACAGCCATGCGCGTGCTCTGGAGATGCGCCAGATATCATTAAAGGCTTCCTCCATAGTGTTGAGTAGGGCTGTGGCAGTAAACAGCAGACCAAGAATACCGAAGATAGAGAGGGCTGTCGCTTTGTTGGCAACCTGATCAAGGTAACCTTCAACCGCCATCTGACTGGTTGGCAGCAGATACTCCAGGAGCGCGCCTCGAACATTGCCTGCTACAACATCAAAGGCTTGAAAGCTGGTGAACACAGAGAAGCCCAGGGCAACCAGTGGCACAATAGCCAGCAGGGATGCATAGCCCAATGCGGATGCGCGCTGAATACATTTATCTTCTATAAACCGTTGGATCACTCGCCAGATAAAACGGAGAAGACCAAGAGCATATCTTTTGAGGGCAGGAAGGCTGGCTATTTCAGCAACGTCCATCTCCATCAGGTGTGCCATCTGTTTTTTTATGGGTGGCGGCATGGATTCACTTCCTCTATTGATAGGTTCTTATGTTAGTTATAGCTGAGATTAGTTCAATATGTTGCGACAGGTTTATAGATATGGCTATAGATTATCACTCTTTAATGATCGACTTGATTTTGACGCAGGTGGTAAACACTCTTTATATTTCAAGCATCACGGCATGATTCTGTCGCGTCATTATTTTGACTTTTGGGTTTTCGGTGTTATGCTATGCTACTGTTTAGATTCGTGGGTCGAGAGGGAACTTTTCATGGTGGGTCAATCTTCCTATACGTTACTGGTTGATGATGAAGACGAGCTACGCTTAACGCTTCAGGAGGGTCTGGAAGGTGCAGGCCACCATGTCACTACGGTAGCAAATGCGATGCGTGCCCGAGAGGCGATGAGCAGTGGTAAATTTGATGTCGCGATTCTGGATATTCGACTTCCGGATGGAAATGGCATCGAGTTGTTAAAAGAGTTTCGCAGCCTCGATCCGAATATGGGCATCATTCTGATGACAGGTTATGCCGAGATTGATACTGCTGTTGAAGCCATCCGACTTGGGGCTGATGACTTCCTGAAAAAACCGTTCGATTTTGATGAACTGCTTGTTCGGGTTGAAGAGTTGATGAAAAAGATCCAGCTGCAACAGGATCACACCGTTCTAAAGCAGAAGCTAGCCATATCTGACAATGAGAAGATGCTGATTGGACAGAGTAATTGCATGCAGAAGGTGCGTGAAACTGCCCGTCTTCTTGGTGATTCAGATAGTACTGTTCTTATCTCCGGTGAATCGGGTACAGGTAAAGAGGTGCTGGCTAATCTGCTTCACAAGTCAGGCACCCGTGCAAATAAACCTTTTGTCTCCATCAATTGCGGAGCGATCCCTGAAGAGCTTTTGGAATCTGAACTGTTTGGGCATGTCAAAGGTGCATTTACCGGTGCTGTAAGAGCCAGGCCTGGCAGGTTTGAGGTGGCAAACGGGGGTACCATATTTCTGGATGAGATTGGAGACATGAGCTCAAAACTTCAGGTGAAGCTGTTGCGTGTTTTACAGGAGCGCTGTTTCGAACCTGTAGGTTCACATCAAAGTGTTTCCGTGGATGTGCGTGTGGTTGCCGCAACGCATCGTGATCTGGAAGAGGAGATTGAAGCGGGGCGATTCCGTCAGGATCTCTATTACCGCCTCAATGTTATTCCGATGCTCCTTCCTCCTGTGCGTGATCGAGGTGACGATATTTTGTTACTTGCAGAGCATTTCATCGAACGTTTTAATCGGGAGAAGAAAGCCTCTATCTCAGGCATTAATGACGCTGCCCGTCAGGTGCTTCTGCGTTATAATTGGCCGGGAAACGTGCGAGAACTTCAGAACCTGGTTGAACGAGTGGCAACACTGAAACGTGATGGTGAAATGGATATTGAAGACTTCCCATCTCGAATGCTGGGTAGTGGTGAACGGGCAGTGCAGAATTTTATGATTGAGATTCAGCAGCATGATGAAGTCGACTTCAAAGGCATCGTTGATGAGTTTGAGAGCCACCTGATCACCTCTGCACTCGAGCGTTTTGACTGGAATAAAAACCGTGCCGCCAAATTTTTGTCAATGAACCGAACAACGCTGGTTGAGAAGATTAAGAAGAAAGGTTTGATTGCACCGTCAGGCACCTGATTCAGGACTTTCTTTTTACGATCTATAAGCGCATTTCACAAACCCTAAATCCGGCATGACTCTTGCGTTGCGTCGATTATGTCCCGACTCATCATTGTATTTTCCCTTATTGCAGCGCTGCTTTGTAGCCAGGCTTATGCTGCGACAAATAGTCGAATTCAAGGTGTTCGAATATTCCTGAATCAGGGAAACCCTGAGCAGGCGATTAAAACAGCAGAGTCGGTTCTGACGGAGCCCCAACTAACTGAAGAAGATCGTTTGGCTCTGCTGAGCTTGATTGCAGAAGCCGAGGAGTTCCGGGCTGTCGCATCACATTTTCAGGATGTGGACAAAGCGGTGGCTGCAATTCAGACACTGATTAAAGAGTTTCCCAACGCGGTTGATGAACCGGAGTTACTCTGGAAAAGTGCTTGGCTGCATTGGCGCAGAGGTGCAAACAAGCTGGCGTTAACAATTGCCCGGGATGTTAAAAACCGGTTTCCGGATTCCAGAGCTACAACTAAATCATGGCTCCTGATGGCCCGAATTCATATTGATCATAGTAAAATGAATCTGGCACGAAATGATCTGCTTCAGTATGGGATTCGTGTTGAAGATGATAGCCGTGAACAGGGGCTTGGATATGTCTGGATTGCTGTGGTTGATTTTGAGGAGTCACGTTTTAAAGAGGCTTTGAAGGGGCTCGATTCTGTCTACCAGAGTCGCCCTGAGATTATTGAACTTGAGGAGCGCCTCTTTGCTACCTATATCCATGTTTTGTTTCGTCAGGGCAGGACGAATGATGCTTATACTTTGAGTGAGAAATTTTCAAAACGCTACAGTGAAGGAGTATACGTTCCCGGGGTTCGCCTGCTACGTGCCGATATTCGACATGGCCGGAAGGATGTGGACTTCGTCTCCTTGCAAAAAGAGTATGAAATCATCGCCAATAATGAAGCAGAAACAGATGTGGGAAAAAAAGCATTTATGCGAAAGATCATGCTTCAATATAGGGAGTCTGGCGATTATAAGACTCTGAAACCGGTTGTGATTGCTTTGAAACGTCTTGCAAGCCAGAACCAGCTGTCAGAGATAGAGGATGAGTCTATTCTTTATCAGGCACGTCTGTGGGTCAGGTTGATGGAGAGTGATCCCGAGAATGCTCCACAGCAGGCTGTAGTTGCTGCTTTGGAAGATTACGCAAGAGTCAGTGTCTCTGAGTATGGGGAGCTTGCTGCTTTTGCAGTCAGCGAGGGCAGAGCGTTATTTATTCGACATGTTGAAGCTCTGATTGCTCAGAGGAAGTGGACGCAGGTAGTTGTCAGTTGGGAACGTTTTCCTCAGCTAAGACCCATGGATCAGGATGCGGCACTGCTGCAGTTTGGCGTAGCCCATGCACTTCGGATGTTGATGGAGTATGAGCAGTCCGAGGCGCTGTTGGATCATCTCTATCAGCAGTCAGCAGGGAGTGTTTGGGGTCATAAGGTCATGCTGGAGCGGGCACGGCTTTGGCTTGACCGTGGCGATGCCAATGGTGTCAAAGCGGTGATGATCTGGCTGAATGAAAATGAGTTCACGCTTTACCGTCCTGAGATGTTGTTGCTTGCTGCTCAGATGCAGCTGAAACAGGGTGATGCTTCTGCTGCATCACAGACGATTGTCTCTGTCGGAGCTTCTGATGTTGCTCTGGAAGCAAGGGGCGAGTACTGGAAAACAAGAGCAAATATCGCGAGCAAATTGAGCCGCTGGCATGTGGCGGCACGCGCATGGCGAGAGTACGGAAATGCTTCGGGTGCTGATAAGGCACTCTCCCTGATGGCTCAGGCAGACTCTCTTTTTAAAGCCAGAGAGTATCTGAAAGCTGAAGCTCTCTATGCAAAAATCCATAAAGATTCTCAAACCCCGGCATGGAGATATCGTTACAGTATTTGTCAGATTAAAACAGGCAAATGGCGTCAGGGAATTGACCGGCTTGAAGCTTTGAAGGCGGATAGTAGTGCAGGGGTATATGCGTCAATGGCAGCACTCGCTCTTGCCGAACGAAAAGCCGATGAGTTACTGGAGAGCGCACCATGAGTCCGATCTATCTGCTCGCATTTTCTGACAGGTTCGAAGCGGATATTCGAATTCAGCTGGGAAGGCTGCTTCCTGATACTCAGGTTGAGTCATACCCGGAAGGGTTAACGAATATTGAACCGGAAGCTGATGCGGTTATTTTTATCTGGGATAGTACAACAGTCCTCGGGCTGGTCAGACGAATTTTCAATCAACAGCCACAGGCCAATATTGTCGTAATGGCAGAGCATGGTGATGCAGATCGTGCTGCTGACCTGATGGCCATGGGCGTGATGGATTATCGAATGTTGCCATGCCCTGATGAAGCGATGCAGATCTACGTTCGTAAAGCAGGCCATCAGGCAGAGCTTACCCGTCAGGCTGAAACCCAGCGTGCAGGTAGTGATGTGTTTGTTACTCAGGATATTGAGACCCGAAGGCTGCTTGATCAGGTTGCACTGGTTGCGCCGAGTCAGGCTTCTGTATTGGTGATTGGTGAATCGGGTACAGGCAAGGAACGGCTCTCCCGCTACGTTCATCAGTGTTCGAACCGTAGAGATAACGCATTTATTGCTATTAACTGCGCCGCTATTCCAGAAGGTGTTCTGGAGGCAGAACTGTTTGGGCATGAGAAGGGCGCGTTTACCGGAGCAACGCAGTCTCGTCCCGGAAAGTTTGAGATTGCACATGAGGGCACGCTGCTTCTGGATGAGATTACCGAAATGCCTCTGCATCTACAGGCGAAACTGTTGAGAGTGCTTCAGGAGGGTGAGGTCGACCGGTTGGGTGGACGTAAGCCGGTTAAGGTTGATGTACGAATTATCGCGACGAGCAATCGTAATATAGGACAGTCTGTAGCTGAGGGATCTTTTCGTCAGGATCTCTATTATCGATTGAACGTTGTGACGATTCAGTTGCCTACGCTGAGAACACGCCCCAGTGATATAGAGCCTCTTACTGCTCATTTTCTTCAGCGGTTTAGCCAGATGTATGGTAAGCCTGTTCCATCGGTTGATCCGTCGGCACTCGGTGCTCTGGCATCTCATAACTGGCCGGGAAACGTACGGGAATTGGAAAACTGTATGCATAGAGCATACCTGATGTGCCAGGAGGGGAATATTCTTCCCGAGCATCTGGGCCTTGCCTCAATGCCGCAGGCTTTTTCACAGCAGCAGGAGGATTCGCAGGCTGGAATTCAAGCCGGCATGAGTATCCGTGATATGGAACGCGCGTTGATTGAGCAGACGCTTGAACATGTTAAAGGAAACCGTACGGAAGCAGCTAATCTTCTTGGGATCAGTATTCGGACACTGCGCAATAAACTAAAAGATTATGAATCTGGCACAGCATTTGCTCTTGGTTGAGTAAAGCGCCGTGAAGGACCCGGCAAAACGATTTTGTGTCATTATTTTGACAAAGGAGAGTCGGGATGGGAAATGGTTTAATTAGCGACGGGATGTTAAGGCTTGAAGCTGCCACAAGTGCCCGCGAACGGATGCAGACTGTGCACTCCAGTAATATCGCCAATGCAGATACACCCAACTACAAAGCAGATAGTCGTACATTTGCTGATTTTCTCGCAGCAAAACAGTCAGAGATGGGCGGTAGCCTGATGACAAAAACAAACGTTTCTCATATGGATTCAACTTCAAGTAGCCGAATCAAAACTGTTAGCACCGTACAACGTATGGATGGCAACACGGTCGATGTTCAGCAGGAGATGACGAACATGGCTGAAAATCAGATGATGCATGAGCTGAGTATGAAGCTTCTTCAGGGCCGTCTTAATGGTCTGGCCAGTGTGATTAAAGAGGGAGGCCGCTGATGGCAAATGATCTTTTTTCCTCTATGCATATTGGCGCAGCAGGTATGTCGGCGCAGCGCTCCCGAATGGATATTGTGGCTGAAAATATCGCCAACTCCGAATCAACCCGAACCAAAGAGGGAGGGGCCTATCGCCGTCGTCAGGTGGTGTTCCAGGCTACTCCTGTAGAACAGAAATTTTCTGAAGTGTTTAAGGGGTCTATGGCAAGTGGTGGTCGACAGACGGTCAAGGTGGTTGATATCTCTCTGGATCAAAAACCATTTCGTGATGTACATGATCCTTCACATCCCGATGCAGATGAAAATGGCATTGTGAAATTACCCAACGTCAACATGGTCGAAGAGATGGTCGACATGAATTCAGCCTCCAGAAGTTTTGAGGCCAACGTCACAACTATGGAAGCATCCAAGCGCATGTTTATGAAATCGCTTGAGTTGCTGCGTTAATTAAAACGGAGAAATCGCTATGAAAATTCAAGGATATGGCCCCTCAATTCAACCGCTGCAAGGGCAGCAGAGTATTAACAAGCCTGGAAATTTTGGTGCACTGGTCAAGCAGTATGCCGAGCAGATGAATCACGATAAAAAAGCTGCAGCCAGCGCAGCAGAGAATCTTGCGGTTAACGGTACCGGCAATGTCGCTGAGACGATACTCGCAGTGAAAAAAGCGGATCTCTCTTTCCAGCTACTTCTCTCTGCAAGAAATAAGCTGGTAGATGCTTACCGTGAAGTTATGCGGATGCAGGTATAGAGGAGTAAGTTATGGCTGATGCACTAACACCACAACAACAGACACCGATCGCAACGACGGCATCGCCCATGGATGGGGGAGCAGCACCTCAGGCGGGTCAGTTTGGTGGCATTCAGAGCATGTTGATTCAAAACCGCCGCCTGCTGCTTTTTATCGCAAGCAGTTTAATGTTGGTCGGGTTTATTGGGTTGATGCTCTGGTCTGCTGAAGAGCCTTATCGCTCACTCTATTCAGGCATGAATGAGAAAGATTCCGCATCTATTGTGGAGATGCTTCAGAAGGACCGCATTCCTTATAAGCTTGAGGGTGGAGGTACGGTGCTTGTACCGGCAGATCAGGTTTACAATATTCGTCTTAAACTTGCCGGACAAAATATGATGCCCGGTAATGGTTCCGGGTATGAAATCTTTGATAAAAGCAATGAGTTTGGTGTGAGTGATTTCACCCAGAAGGTGAATCTTCAACGCGCGCTTCAGGGTGAATTGGCCCGCACGGTTGAGGTGTTACCTCAGGTTTCTGCAGCACGAGTTCATCTTGTGTTGCCCAAAGAGTCTGCATTTGCAGAGCGCGATCGTAAGGCCTCGGCCTCTGTCATGCTGCAGCTAATGGGAAGTCACCGTTTGCCTAAACAGACTGTGACAGCGATTCAAAACCTTGTTGCTGCCAGCGTGCCTGAACTGGATAAGAGTGCGGTTACGATTGTGGACTCTTCAGGCAATCTTCTCTCCGTAAACGATAAAGAGCAGCCATCCAGTGAAGGGCAGACCATGCAGGAGTATCAGACTTCTCTTGAGCGCAGGCTTGAAGAGCGTCTGACAAGTATGATGGAGCAGGTGGTTGGCAGCGGTCAGGCAGTAGTACGCGTGACTACCGATATCAATCGGGAACATGTAGAGCAGAATCGTCAGCTCTATAATCCTGATGAGCAGGTTGTTCGCAGTCAGAGTGTGATTGAAGAGAGCCGTAGTAGCTCTGATGCGATGGCTCAGGGTGTTCCCGGCGTTGCTTCCAATACTCCGGGGGCTAACCAGACTCTCTCTGATGGTACTGCTGCATCTCAGTCTGGTGCCTCAGGTGGTGAGCAGGCAAGCCGTAGTGAGACCACGCGTAATTATGAGATCAGCTCAACCTCTGAGCACCGTATTATCCCATTTGGATCGATCAACAAGCTTTCAGTTGCCGTTGTTGTGGGAGGCTCGTTCAAAGATGATGATGCAGGTAATCAGACTTTTGTGCCTCGTGATGCCACTGAGCTGAAAGGGTTGAAGGCTTTGGTAGAGCGTGCTGTTGGCTATAACGAGGATCGTGGTGACACGGTAGAGATTCAGAGTCTGCCGTTAATTGATATCTCAAGCCCTGCAGATTCGGAGGCTCTGACTTCTGCCGAAAACAACTCCTTCTACATTGAGATTGCCCGTTACGGTGTTGCTGGGCTGGCCCTTATTCTGCTGGGCTGGTTTCTGTTGCGTCCACTATCTCAGAAGCTCTCAGCCGGGGATTCGACCGAGAGCGGTGATTCTTCAGGGCCTAAAGCACTGCCTGGCATGTCAGATGAAGCGTATGCTCGTCTGGAGCAGATGGAACGTGCACGCAGCGCAGTGATAACTAACCCTGATCGAGCCAATAAAGTAGTTCGTCAGTGGGTGGGTACACCATCATGAGTCGAGCACGTGAAGAGCAGCTGTCAGGTGATGACAAAGCAGCAATTCTACTTTTTATTCTTGGCCCTGAGGCTGCAGCACCGATTGTGCAGGGGCTGGATGATACAACACTGACCCGACTAAGCCGGAGAATGTCGGAGTTGGGAACGGTTGAGCCCGAGACTTTGCAGAGAGTGCTGGCTGAGTATCTGGAAATTCATGAATCGGATGATCCGATGTTTCACAGTGATCGTAAGAATGTGACAAGCCTCCTGCATTATGCAGTTGAACAGGAGCGGGCTCAGCAGATTCTCACTAACCTTGATCAGCCAAAAACTTTAAGTGTGTGGGAAAAGCTCTCCCGGATCGACCCGGCCATAATTAAAAGTTATATTGAATCGGAACACCCGCAGACCATTGCGCTGATTCTGGGTAATATCGACACCTCTATATCGAGTCGGGTGATTGCACTGCTTGATGAAGAGATTCAGATGTCAGTTGTGATGCGAATGTCTAAAATTGAGAGCGTGCCTCAGGAGCTTGTGCGTGACATTGAAGAGACGCTGGAGAAAGAGCTTTCCGAATCCACAGGTGATTCGGGCATGAGCTTTGACGGTATGATCAGTGTGGTTGAGATTCTCAAAACCCTTGATAAAGACGTCTCCAAACCGTTGATGGCGCGTCTGGAAGAGCAGGATGAGGAGCTCTACTCTCAGGTGGATAAACTACTCCTCATATTCGAAGATCTTTTGGAACTCTCCGACAGAGATATTCAAACTACGTTGAAACATGTCTCATCCGATGAGTTGGTGAAGGCTCTGAAAGGCGCACCTGAAGAACTTGCAGAACGCTTTTTTGGCAACATGTCGCAGCGTGCCGCAGAGATTATGCGTGAAGATATGCAGGTGATGGGTCCGCTGAAGCTGGCTGATGTCGAAGAGAGTCAGCAGAGTATTTTAAAAGTTATTCGCAAGCTTGATGAAGATGGCTCGATCACACTGACTGCTACTGATGATATGGTATAATATATGTCTCGACTTACCCCACTACAGATTGAAACTGTTGAAGGAGAAAAAAAGAGTGCTGCAGCGTCGCCGTTTCCTGTTCTCGGAGGAGGCATCTCTCCTCAGGCAGGCAGTATCGCTCCTATGGGAACGGTTTCATCGGAAGCGGCACAGGTTAATCAGTTGGAGCAGATGTTGCGTGATGCTCAAGGGCGGGCCGAATCGGTTGAGCGGGAAGCTTATGATAAGGCCTATGCTGCTGGTGAGAAGGCCGGCCTTGCGTTAGGAAAGAAGCGGGCTGAGCAGATTGTTGAGTCGATGGAGGTTTCACTTCGACAGGTTGAGTCTGAGAGCTCTCATCTGCGTAGAAACTGTGTGGATGCGGTGGTTGAAATAGCGCAGGTCGTAGTTGAGCAGTTAATGGGTGAAGTGATTTCGAATCAGAAAGGTGCCATTTTTCAGGCAGCCACCCGTGCTGCTGAGCAACTGCCGGAGATATCTGAGCTTAAATTGGCTGTGCATCCGGATGATTATCAAACCTTCGAGCGACTGGTTCAGGATGAGCGCCCGGACTGGCGCCTCTACATAGATGCTAATGTTGCGCAGGGAACCTGTCGGCTGGTATCAAAACATCAGGATGCGTTGATTGATCCTGTCCGTGCTGTAGCTGAAAGTATTCAGCAGATTCGGATCGCCCTGCACAGTGCCCCACTCATTCCTGCGGGTGAGGAGAGGGGTGGTGACAACCCGGTTGAGTTATGAGTCTAAAAACTGAAAGTCCGCTGTGGGATGCTGATCGTAGGGGGCAGTTTCTGGATGCTGTTCGGCACACCAACCCTTACCCTTTGAGAGGGCGGGTTCATAAAGTTTTAGGGCCAATGATTGAAGCGACCGGACTGCAGACAAGTATCGGCTATGCCTGTGATATTGAGTGCACATCAGGGAACCTGATTGAAGCCGAAGTAGTCGGTTTCAGGGATGACCGTACCATGTTGATGCCGGTTGGTAGCACGCGCGGTATGGCTCCTGGTGATGCAGTCTGTCCAAGATCCGTCCCCCCTTCCATACAGGTGGATGAGCATCTGCTAGGTCGAGTTTTGGATGCGTTGGGTGAGCCGATAGATGGCCAGCCTATCTCTCGAACAGGTGGCTCTTTTCTTCTGCACGGTAAACCACTTAACCCCTATGCACGGCATGTTATTGAAGATCAGATGAGGTTGGGTGTTCGTGTGATGGATAGTTGTCTGCCCATGGGCTGGGGACAGCGAATGGGGCTTTTTGCCGGAGCCGGCGTGGGCAAAAGTATGTTGATGGGCATGTTGGCCAGAAATTCTGATGCAGATGTCAATATTATTGCACTGGTTGGTGAACGAAGCCGTGAAGTTCGAGAGTTTCTGGATGTCTCACTCGGTAGTGAAGCGCTCAAGCACAGTGTGGTTGTTGTGGCGACATCGGATATGCCACCAGTCGTACGCGTGCGAGCTGCTCTATTGGCGACAACCATGGCTGAAGCTTTTCGTGAGCGTGGAAAACGAGTGCTTTTGATGATGGATAGCTTGACCCGGTTTGCACAGGCCCAGCGTGAAATAGGGCTGATGCTGGGCGAACCACCTGCTAGTAAAGGCTATACACCTTCATGTTTCACGGCTCTGGCCGAACTTCTGGAGCGGGCCGGGCCAGGTGAGACTGAAGGTGATATCAGTGCGCTGTATACGGTTCTGGTTGAGGGGGATGATCTCTCTGCTGATCCGGTTGCCGATGCCTCAATGGCGATTCTCGATGGCCATGCTGTGCTTGAGCGAAGGCTGGCAGAGCAAGGTCATTTTCCAGCTATTAATCTTCTAAGGAGCATTAGCCGATTGGAAACTCAGCTGGCTCATCCGGATATCATCAGTGCGGCACGATCCTTGCGTAAAGAACTGGCACTGTTCGAGCGAATGGAGGATATGGTTAATATGGGTGCTTATGAGAAAGGAACAAATCCAGAATTGGATCGAGTGATCTCACGCATGCCTAAGATTCGAAAATTTCTTCAGCAACAGTCTCAGGAGAGAAGCACGCTGGAACGCTCCAAAGATCAGCTTCAACAGCTCATGTCGGTGCCCACTCAGGTTGAGCCGGCAGGCGGAGTCGCAGGATGACTCTCTCTCCACATCAGGTGTTGGCTAAGCTGGCTGAGCATGATCGAACCAGAGCAGAAGAGGCCCTGAGTGCAATGGCAGCTAAACGCAATGAACTCCGGGCTCGTTGTGAAGAGGTGACGATTTACCTAAAGCAGCTGGGTCAACAGCGTGAACAGGTGATGAAAGGTGGAACTCAGGCCTCCATGTTATTGATGATGGAATCGGCCATGGATGAGCAGCATGAACGCATCGAGAAAATTAACGCTGCCCTGGAGCGTATTGATGAACAGGAGAAGGCATTGGTTCAGGGTTGGATTGCTGCGAATCAGAAGAACAAAATCCATGCGAAAATGCAGGATAAGAACGATAAAATTGAGCAGCGGCTGAGTGATCGGAAATCACAGCAGCAGATGGATGATATGTGTGCACTACGCAGCAAACAGGAGCCACTGTTTTGATGAGACGTTTTCTGTTTCCTTCACTTCTTCTGCTTCTGACTTTTGTCGCAGTGGCACGCATGGGAGCCCCTTTTATTGAGCAGGGTTTAAAGAGCGAGCTGGTGCAAACACAGACAACGGATGCCGCAGACATTGTTAACGCTGATAGTGTTCAGTTGATGGGCACGCTGGCAGAGCAACTGATTCCTTCGGCTGAAGCGGCAGCATCCATGGCCATTGCTGAGGAGTCTTTCACAGCACCGGCCGAACGAGAGTTGCTCGATTCGCTTCGTTCAACCCGTGAAAAGCTGACAGAGATGGAAGATGCGCTTAAAGAGCGGGAAAATGAGGCTAAGAGTGCAGAGAAACGGGCGGCTGAACGGATCACTGAGCTTGAGCAGCTTGAAGCCCGTATTCAGGATCTGCTTCAGCAGGAAGAGAGCATCAAGAGTAAAAAAATCAAGCGTCTGACGGCTGTCTACGAAGCGATGAAGCCTGAGAAGGCTGCGCCGGTTATTGCCAAGATGAAGCTTGATACCGTGGTGAAGATGTTTTCACGTATGGAAGAGAAAAAAGTAGGTAAAATTCTATCATTTCTACCACCGGATAAGGCCGTTACAATCAGTCATGCTCTGACCAAGAGGATCAGTAGTATTAAATAAAACCATGACGCTTCGCGTCTTCGTGGAAGAGGATTGTCCATGATCAAGAGAAAGCTCGATAAACCACTGATATATCATCATCTGGAGTGGGTGCTTATGCACCCGCGTTTTGCCTTTTTGATGATTGGCCTGATTGTACTCTCATTCAGCCATAATCAGATATTGGCAGCAGCTTTATTTTGCGTTTTTGTAACTGAAATTGTTCTTCGTATTGCCATTATGCGGCATAAGATCAAGACGAACCCTTACCGGACATCGCTGAATCGCAGGCTCGATATGTTGTTTCTGGCGCTGGATATTATCGGTGTTGCCTCTCTTTTGATCACTGTTTTTGATATTCAGGTTGCAGCAGAAAACGCTACGCTTGTTCGTCTCTTCCGGGCATTCTATCTGATGCGAACGTTGCGGGTCTTTCGATATATTGATCTGCAGAGTGCGATGTATTCACCCACCTACGGGATGTTTATTTCACTGGTGGTTCTGCTCTCTTTCTTCTCTGAGGGAACTCTGCTCTGGGTTGTTATTATCTTCTTTTCCGTTGAACTCGTTATCCGATTTTTGATTCTGAAGAGTATGAAGGAGCATACCTCTAAGAGTGAGCAGCGGATGGAGTGGATCTATTGGTGGGTCGATGTGGTCGCTACGATTGTGATGATTCCTGGTATGCACCTGATTCCTTACGGTGCAGCACTGAGAATGTTGCGCCTGATCCGGTTGCTCAGGCCATGGCTGGTGATTGTCAGGAATCTTCGTGATGTGATGCACGAGGGGCAGTATCTTCAGGAGATCAACCTGATTGTTCTGATTTTGGCGGTGATGTCGATTGGTGGCGGTGTGGTGGCTCAATATCTGATCGGAGATTTTGACTATACTCAGGATGGTTTGATGCAGGCAGAGGATCATACGATGTTGGCTCGCATCTGGTTTGCATTTCGAATCCTGACTGATCCCGGAAATATTGTGCTCTATCCCGAGAATAATATTCTCATTTTTATATCGGTCATGTCGATTGTCATTGGTCTGTTTGTACTCGCCTTCTTCATCGGTATCGGTGCCAGTATCGTTTCTGAACTAATGGTTAAACTTCGTAATGAGCGTCTAAATGTTGCCAACCATATGGTGATGATCGGCTGGAACAGCGTATCTCCTTATGTGTTGACTCAACTTCGAACCGTAGCCGAGCGAAGCTTCACCAAGCTAAAACTGGTTTTACTCGGTGAAGAGAGCAAAGCGCCGGAGGAGTTGCTGGGCGAGAAGTGGGTATCTTACCGTTGGGGTAAGTTGCAGGAAGTGGAATCACTCACAAGGGTGAATCTCGGAGTGGCCAGACAGGCGATTGTAAATGCACCTGACGGAAACTCTGAAGCCGAGAATCTGGCCCAAAACTTTTTCAAGTTGCTGGCAATTCGAAAAGTGAATCCAAATATATATCTTAACTTCACAATGCCGGGCATGGCGAATCCGCGCCTTGATTCTCATCATCACCTGCTTCAGGTGGGCTGGGATGACAGCGAGTTTTATAACAAGCCAACCGTTGTGTTGTCGCAGGCAGATTTTCGGGCAAATATGTTCAAAAACATATTAACTTATAAAGACTTTGATCAGGTGATGAGTCGCCTGATGGTACCTGAAAGAACCGAAGAGTCTGCACTTCAGATTGCAGAGTGGGTTGCAGAGCTTCGTCTTGTAGATGGTGAGGTGATGATCGTATCGCCTGACTCTAAATATCAGGCACCTATCTTTGATGTTGCCACACATCTGGTGACGCGCGGTGTCATCTTTGTGGGTGTTAGCGATGAGAAGGGCGTGTGTTATCCACTCTATGAACTCAAGTCGTTTGATTACCCCGTGAAGATCACCAGTGTGATGGGTATTGCACTGGATCAGAATGCGTTATGTGATGAGCTTCTCTATGTTGTGCGCCACTATCAAAAGGGAGAGGCAACCGAAACGACCGGGTTTAGCTGTCAGCTGCCAGTAAAGCGGGTAGAGAAAAACAAAGAGCTTACCGTTTTGATTATGGGCTGGATCGGAAGCCTGCCGCTACTTCTTAAGCGACTTCTTGATGAGTATGAAGTGCTTAATATTCGTATTATTGATGACTTAACGGAAGCAGAACATGATGATGAGCTGAATTATCTAAATCGACGTATTGGTAGTATGGAGGGTGCAGCCGACAGAATACACGTGTCTGTGGAGCGCTGGGATTACTCCAATATGAACCCTCTCAGGGAGTTTATGGCAGATGTGGATCAGATCGTGCTATCTCGTCCTGCACATATCAAAACTGAAGCGTATGCGATGATTACCACTACGCTCTCGCATATGATCACGATCATTAGAGAGTCAGGTTCAACACCTGATATATTCCCTGTTTTGAATGACAGGCGTGAGGCACGACTTCTGCAGGAGGAGCTGGATCGCTTCACCATACCGACAGAGATTCATATCATTGTTCCTAATGAATTTTATGGCACTTATGTGGCACATACCAGCTACCATATGTATACCTCAGAAACCCCTGAAGTCTATGAGATGCAGCGTACGCTCAGGCACTCTATTGATGACCTGATGGGTGATGTGGGTGAAAAAGATTCTATGAGTCTGGAGACGCTGGTGGTTGAGTGTGAACTGCCTGAAGACCCATCTGCACTCTATGCAAATCTTCTCAAACAGGGTTATATCTGGATCGGTTATCGTTTGAATCAGCCGTTTGTCTGGACAGACCCATTGCAGGATATCATTCGTCATATTTTCCCTCGGAATGAGGATTTCAGCTGTCTTCGGCAGAACCAAATCATCATCAACCCTTATGGAAACCCGGTATCCCGTCGTTCATGGCTCGACTATCGGGAAGAAATTGCCGAGTTGATTGTTATCGCGGAAGATATTTCCTCCTGAGGGGAAATATCTTCCTGTTACACTCGGAAAAAATTAGCGTAACATATTGAAATATAACGAATAACTGTTTGGCATCCCTCATGCTCTAACTCAAAGCATGATAGAACAGATTGCTAATTCACAAGCGGGTGTCGCCGGTAAGAAGGGTAAAGCCCAGAAGGCTGGCCTATTCGCAAAATTTCTGGCTGCTTTTCAGAAGCAGATTCAGAAGGGAGCAGGTGATCAATTCTCTGCCACCCATTCCTCCTTCCACGGAACAAAATTGGGAAAAACTAATTTTGTTGAGGGCTTAGCCTCTAAAATGGTCACCAAACCCGGTGGTGCTGAGGAGCTTGTATTTAACAAAACTCAATCTGGTATTAGCAAGGGTGTGAAAACAGTTATCCCGCTTCAGGCGACCCAGAGAAAAATTACCGAGTCTGGAGAGATGGTGAAAGAAGCATTTTTTGCTTCACTCAATGGCAATAATAATATCTCCATATCCAAAGCATCAGCGGATGAAGAATCAGATGTTGTGGCTGGTTTGGGCGTTGCCAAACCTGAACAGGCAAATCTGTTTGCCAAACGTGGCGAATCCGGCGAATCGAATGGCAGTGGTGAAAAGAGCCAGGGAAGAAAGAATTCTTTTGCAGCAAACCAGCAGAGAATTGCGGACACTCAGGTTGTCATCCCTAAAGAGGGTGAGACAGCAGCCGGTGTGAAAGGCGCTGTAGAGGGAGAAGTTAAGAGAGGCAGCAGTATAGTATCAACCACACTATCTTCAGGAACAGCGACAACTCGTGTTGATGGTGAGATCAGGGGGGCTTATCAGGCTCCCGGGTCATTTGAAGGAGCTCTTCGTGATGGAGTGCAACGGGAGGCTCAGGCTTCTGCCGATAAGGGAGCTTTAGCTGCCAAGGCAGATGTGGCGCTTCGGTCTTCTAACAGCTCTTCTGTGAAAGGTGAATCTGTTGCGGATCTGTCGGATAGGACTCAGATAAAGAGTGAGTCTGGCATCGCAAAAGAGGCGAAGGCAGCTCAGCAGACGGTTGGAAACAGTCAGGCGGCAATGACCAGAGAGGGGGCGCTCGATGATGCCCCAAGAGCAGGAGAGCAGCGAGTTCAGAACCTGGCGCAACGAGCCCAGGCTCAGGACACCGCATCAAAATCGTCTTCTGATCTGATGGGCAAGCAGATTGATAAGTCAGATGTTCCGGTTAATCCATTGATTCAAAACAATAAAGCTCGATCAGCATCTCCGGCGAATCAACCGCAAGTAGCAGTTGTGACAGGTTCTGAGCGTATGGCTGCCAATTCCGGAGAGCGCTCTATGGGCGGTTTCCAGCAGGATAGTTCCACACCTCAGCAACAGCCGGATGCTCTATTGGGTGATTCGACAAAAGCAGATGCGAAAGCAGCTCGTGGTAGCGACTTCGCCATGCAGATGAGCCAGAAAGCAGCACATGCTTATAAGCCTGCAGAGGCGATGCTTGAGATTGCCCGTTCGGCTAAAGATGGCTCGATGAAACTGGAGCTTCAATTGGAGCCAGCCCATCTCGGTAAGGTTCAGGTGACACTTCAGACAGATGCGGCAAAACAGCTTCAGGTTCATATCAATGTGGATCAGTCGGCTTCCCGCCAATTGATTGAACAACATCTTCCTCAGCTACGCGCAGCTCTTGCAGAGCAGGGACTCGATCTGGGTCACTTCTCCATGGGTACCAATTCACAGGGCCAGAATGATGGCTCAACAGAGGGGGGGCGAGCTCCTTTCAGCGAGTTTGCCAATCTTAATGGAGTTGAAGGTGAGGATCTTGATACCTCATCCGTGCGGCTCGGTATTAACAGCGCCAGTGATGGCCGAATAAGCATCTTGGCGTAGGAGAGATTAAATGGCATTACCAGTTACAGCCCCAGACTCATATTACACTTCCTCCAGTGCAAACAAGGCAAGTGGTACAAATCAGGATATCGGCGATAAGCAGATTTTCCTGAAACTGCTGGTAGCACAGATGGAGAATCAGGATCCGCTGAACCCCAGTGATCCGACTCAGATGTCTGCCCAGCTCGCCCAGTTCAATATGGTGGAGCAGCAGACCAATACCAACAAACTGCTTGAGCAGATGGTGGCAAACCAGAGCAGTGCTGGTTCGACTGATTCAGCAGCCAGTTATCTGGGTAAGGTGGTGACCGTCAATCAGAGCACCATTGATTATAGTGGCACACCGAAAAATTTTGCTGTCGATATTGGTGCTAACAGCAGTTCGAACTATCTCGTGATCTCTGATCCGGATGGCAACCCGATTCGCACGCTTTCACTTGGTGCGCTGGCGGCAGGTAAACATCAACTGAGTTGGGATGGTAAGACCGACGCAGGCCCTCAGGCGCCACATGCCAGTTATTACATTGATGTCATCTCTGCAGATGCTCAGGGGCTTAACGTGCCCGCAACAGTTCAACGCTCAGGCGTGGTCGATGCCGTACGTATGACCAGCAGCGGAGTGCAATTGATCGTGGGTGGTTCACCCGCAGGTCTGTCGGATGTTACAGAGATCCGTCTTTGATTTCAGCTGACCAGGTGCAGTTATGCAGCTGATTGGCATGCAAAGGTAAAAAAGGAAAAAGGAGAAAGAAATGGGTATTTATAACGCGTTATTTACAGGTTCCAGTGGCCTTTCAGCGTTTGGTGAGGCTGTCCGAGTGATCGGTGACAACATCGCCAACGTGAACTCGCTGGGTTTCAAAAGTCAGAACGTGGTCTTTTCAGACGTTTTGTCTCAGACCGTGGGTGTGACACGTTCAAACATCGCCAACCAGGTAGGTAACGGTGTTCGAATTGGTCAGATTACCAAGGATAACTCACAGGGTTCGATTCAGAACACCACCAACCCGACCGATATGGCGATCAACGGGCGAGGTATGTTTGCATTGAGGAATCCGGCCAGTAATGAGACGTTCTACTCTCGTGCCGGCGCTTTCTTCCTCGATAAAGACTCCAACCTGATTGATGGTCAGGGCTTCGTGGTTCAGGGGTGGCAGACGAATACTGCAGGTGTAGCAGTGGGTAATGTTACAGACATCACCTTCTCCAATCTGGCTGCGCAGGCTCAGGCGACCACAGTGATCAATCCCGGTGTAACGCTTGATTCCAACGCGATTCCATTCGCAGCGGGTACAGCATTTGACCCGAATAACCCCGGTACTTACCACTACAAGTCAGAGGTGAATGTATTCGACTCGCTGGGTCAGACCCATGCGGCAACACTCTACTTCACCAAGACTGCGGCCAACACGTGGCAGTGGCAGGCCGGTGTCGATGGCGCTGATGTGATTGGTGGTGTGGCCGGAGAGCAGGTGATCATCGGCAATACTGCTACCAACTTCAACGTCGCCAATGCCGACCCGGCTGCGGCTATTTCCGTGGGCGGTTCAGTGGCAACTATCGGTGCAGTGACGGATAATGCGACGCAGGTTGCAACTGTTGCCAATGCAGCGACATTCTCAGCTTCAACTGCACCGACATTCACCATTACATCAACCGATGCTGTCGGTGGATATACTGTAACCAATAGTGTTAACCTTTATAACCCCGCTACCGGGGCTGTGGTTCTGGCCGCAGGAACTGTCAGTACAGGTGCCGCATTCACAGCAGCAACCGGCCTGGCAGTAACTATCGGTACTAACGCTGCAGCAGCAGGCGAGACTTCAACGTTCTCAACGCTTACAGTTGGTTCAACAACGACAGCCTCACCGCCGGCGACTGGTGCTGCAGGTGTGGGTGCACTCCCTAATGGTACTCAAGTCTCTGCTGCAACAGCATTTTCCGCCAATGTCTACATTAATGGCACGCTGGTTACTGCGGGAACTACCGTTGGCGCTGCTTTGGGTGGATCGGTTACTGTGGCCAACAGTGAGGTGCCGGCAGGTACAACGCTTACTGCAGGTAATATGCTGACCAGTCCGGGTGCCAACCAGCTCGCCTTCGGTACCACTGGTGAACTTGTGACCGAAATCGGCCCCGGTATCACCTTCCCATGGAAAAGTGCTGCGGCCAGTACCATCGGTTTTGACTTCGGTAATGCGGTCACGAGTGACCAGCAGGGCGTAACCGGAACAGGCCTGAACGGCACAGTGCAGCTTGCAGGTTCATTTGCAACGCGAGGCATGACCCGTGACGGCTTCACCTCAGGATTCCTGGATCGTCTGGAGACGGACTCAACCGGCCGTGTATTCGGTGTATTCACCAATGGTCAGCGTCGTTCGCTCTATCAGGTGGCGCTTGCCAACTTCCCGAATGATTCGGTGCTGACCAGTGTGGGTAACAACCTGAAGCAGGAGACCATTGCATCAGGTACACCTGTTCTGGAAAAACCCGGCAATGGTGGTATGGGCTCCATTACACCATTCGGTCTGGAGCAGTCCAACGTGGATCTTGCAGGCGAATTTGTGAAGCTGATCGTGGTGCAGCGTGGTTACGAGGCGAACTCGAAAACCATTATGACTACCGACCAGATGCTCTCATCGCTGATGCAGATCAAGCGGTAATAACTAAATGATCGGCAGGAGACCTAGCTCCTGCCGGTCAAAGTTATCGTTTATAAGAGCAGGCGTAGAAGACAAACTTTCTACGCCTCTTTTTTTTCAGAGGGGGTTGTTTTAGGGTGAGATGCAATTAGCACACTTCTTGCTATAAAAGATGACTAACAATAAAAATGAATAACTTCTACCAAGGAGGGAACCGTGGATATCGCAACGCTAATAGGCATCATTACTGCATTCGGGCTGGTGCTATTCGCCATCGGAAGTGGTATTCCCAGCTTTATTGACCCACCATCTATTATGATCGTTGTGGGCGGTACGCTTGGCGTAATTATGATTGCCTACCCGCTGGGAAATGTGATCGGATTGATTGGAATTGTTCTTAAAACCTTCATGTACAAGGTGGAGAGTGGAAAGGATGTGATCGCAGAGCTGGTGGATCTGGCTCAGGTGGTGCGTAAAGACGGGATTCTTGCCCTTGAGAGTAAGGTCTCAGATATTGATAATAAGTTCATGGCTAAAGGCCTGCAGATGGCTATTGATGGACAGGAACCCAACGATATTGAGGACATTCTCTATATGGAGATGGACAAGCTGACTGATCGCCATAGTAAGGGTGCCGACATGTTGACAGCTCTGGGCACCTTTGCTCCATCCATGGGCATGATTGGTACGCTTGTTGGTCTGGTACTGATGTTGCAGAATATGTCTGATCCCTCCTCTATCGGTCCATCCATGTCGATTGCACTGCTGACAACTTTTTATGGCGCCCTGATGGCAAACATTATTTTTCTACCCATGGCAGGCAAACTGAAAGCTCGAAGTAAGGATGAGTTGCTGGTTCACGAAATTATTCTGACTGGCATTCAGTCGCTTGTGGCGGGCGAAAACCCGCGTGTCATGGAACAAAAACTTATGGGTTATCTACCGCCGAAAGAGCGTGAATCCGCTTTCGATTGATGGATTGCTGACTCCGGGAAATAGAGATGGCCAGGCGCAATAAAAAACCGGACCCGATAGATCCACCTAAGGATATCGGTGCAGCTCTTTTTCTGGAGCTGATGATGCAGATGCTGGCTTTCTTTATCCTGCTTACATCACTGGCCGTCATTGTTGAAGACAAACGTCTTGCTGCGCTGGGTTCTCTGGCGGGAACGTTCAGTCCACTTCCTAAAGGTGCAAACCTCTCTAAAGGACAAGGGCCAGCAATGCCGGCACGTGAAGTTGTAGAGGGATCAACGGCGCCAAAGCGAACCGCCAAAGAATTGACGGAAATTGCCAAGGACCTGGGGATGGGTGACGCTGTATATGTTTTGCCACTGGATCAGGATAAGGTGCGCATCCGGTTTCCTGAAAGAATTGCATTCGCCCCTGGTGAGGTTGAGATTACCCCCGAAATGATACCGTTGATGGATCGTTTGGGAGAGCTTTTCAGCAGGCCTGAAGTTATTGAGGTTCAGATTGAAGGTCATACAGATGATATGCCCGTTAAGGGCTCAATTTACCCATCAAACTGGGAGCTGTCTGCTGCCCGGGCGATGAGCGTATTTCACGCATTTTCTGAACGAGGTGTTCCCAACGGCCTGATGGTTGCTGTGGGTATGGGCGGTATGCACCCTGTCAGAGAGCATCCTGAGTTGGATCGAAGGGTTGAAATAACCCTTAAATTTCGACCTGTTACAGATCATCCTGAACATGGAAAAGCGGGAAGTAAACTTTCACCGCAGCAACGTCCTGCTGTGGCGCCTCCTGTGAAGGGATTCTGATGGCTAAGCGTAAGAAAAAGTACCCGGTTGAGTACAAGGCCGATCCGGAAGCGTGGATGACTACCTTTGCGGATCTGGTGAGTCTGATGCTGACTTTCTTTATTCTTCTGGTCTCTATGTCTACTCTGGATAAGACAGGCTTGGCCGATATATCCACCTATTTTCAAAAAGCTGTGTCTGTATTGAACGCAGGCCAAAAAACTGAACTGAATATCATTCCCCCATCAGATATGCGTCTCATGGTGACACCACGCGAATTGATGTTAGCTATGCGCCAGAATAGCCATGTGGTTCTGAAAAACAGCACACTTGACCATAAAGTGAAGTCAATCATCGTGAAGGACAGGCTTTATCTTAGAATGAGCGATGCAGTACTCTTTGACGAAGGCGTTGCCAGCTTGAAGCCGGAGCATGTTGCAGCCTTGAAAAGATTGGCAAAAATGCTGGCAACACTGCCGGGAAGAATTACGGTGAATGGCCATTCCGACAACACGGGTGTGCCGGAGCAGAGTGTGTACCCAGACCCCTGGAGTCTCACATTGGCGAGAGCGGCATCAGTCTTGCATATCCTTGAGGACGAGGGCGTTAGCCCAACCAGATTATCGTTGGCCGGATATGGGCCATCAAGACCCGTATCGACGGATGCGACGCCGTTTGGTCGGCAGCGAAACAGGCGTGTAGAGATTGTCGTGTATAAATAGAGGCCGATAGGCAGGAGAAATATAATGGCTGATGAAGCAGAAGGTACAGAAACGAAAAAATCCTCCGGGGGATTGCTACCGATTATTAACCTGGTACTTCTGGTGCTGGTTTTAGCTGTAGGAGGGTTTATTGCCTGGAAGATGATGGCAATGGAGTCGAATGCGCCGGAAGAAGAGGTGAATCAGGCTCAGATCGAGGAGACCAAGATCCCGGAAGCGGAGATGGAAGATCCGGATTCGCCACCGGTTTTTATGGAAATTGAGGATATCACTGTAAATCTGGCGGATGCTGAGGTGAGTCGGTTTCTGCGTGCCAAAATTAAGCTTGAGGTGCGAAATGAAGAGGCCCAGGTGAAAATTGACGCCAACATGGTGAAGGTCATGGATTTGGTTATTACTGAGCTATCAAGCAAAACTTTCGATGATATTCGTACGCCACAAGGTAAATATGCCCTGAAAGAAGATCTGACCTATCGATTGAATAAACTTATTGGCGGAGGTAAACCGGTCAAGAATCTTTACTTTACGGATTTTGTTTCGCAATGAGTGATGATATTTCAGAAGATAAGCCAGTGGCAGGTGAATCTGGCCCGGTACTTGACCCGGAAGAGATTGACGCCCTGATGGCAACAATGGCTCCGGATGAACAGGCCGAAGCCATGTTTGCAACACTGCCGCCATTGTCACAGCCTGAGTCGGTAGAAGTGTATGGATTTGATCAGGCTGATGAAGATGGCCCTGGAAAATATCCGCTCTTTGTGAATGTTCAGGAGCGAATGATTGAAGCACTGAATGATCAGTTGAAGGATGTTTTTAGGCGTGAGGTTTCCACAACGTTTAAAGAGATGTCGCAAAAAGAGTATTCAGAGGTTATTAACGAAGAGCGAATCCGGGTATTTTTTGTTTTCTCAGTCGAAGGGCTGGGAAGAATGATGGTGACATTTGATATTGCACTGATTGTTGCCTACGTCGATGCGATGCTGGGCGGAAGTGGTGAAGCCTATGAAGGTGTTGGAACGCTCTCTCCGGTTGAGCAGAAGCTGGCACAACGAATTGCTTCAAGTTTGGGCTCACTGCTGGAAGAGATGTGGAAGCCTATCCGTGTTATGAATTATGAGCTGTTTAAACTGGAGACCGACCCTCAGTTCCTTGCTGTGGCCGGTTCAAATGAAGGTTGTTTTAGCATGGACTATGAGGTCAGGCTGGATGAGAGCGTGAGTGGGATATTCACGGTTCATTATCCACGAACCTTTCTTGAGCCAATTCTTGATGATCTTCGAACAGCAGAGGGAGATGAGCCGGTTACGGTGGATGAAGAGTGGCAGGCGGATCTGGCTGAAGCGGTAGAGGCTGTTCCATTTTCACTCAGGCTGGAACTTGGTGAGTGCACGATGGATATTGCTCATTTTCTTAAGTTGGAACCGGGAGACCTTCTCCCGCTGAGTAAGGGTGAACAGGAGCCGGCAGTGTTATGGGCTGGTTCGATGCCGATGTTTGAAGTTATGGCAGGCAGCCAGGATGGCAAGCTTGCGTTTGAGATTATGAATGAGATTAAAGATGGAGGTGCATCATGAGTGATGACGCTGAAAATATCGCAACAGCTGAAGCTGCTCCGGGTCAAAAACCCAATCTGGAAGCGATCATGCATGTACCTTTAGAGGTTAGTGTGGAGCTTGGGCGTGTTGAGTTGCCGCTTCATGCTGTCGCAAGATTGCATCGGGGTATGGTGGTTGATCTAAAAAAAGATGCCAATGCTGAAGTTGAAATTCTTGCTAATGGCAGAGTCTTTGCACGTGGTGAAGTGGTCTCTGCCGATGGAAAGCTGGGGGTCAGGGTGCTCGAAGTGGTGCCGCCCGGTGATCGAATCAGAAGTCTGGGTTAAAAACACTAAAAATCCCATGCAGGAAAACTTTTTCATATTAATGCTTCAATCTGTAGCAGCGCTGGCTCTGGTGCTTGCGCTTTTTGCAGCGTTGGTCTGGGGCTTGCGAAAATTACAGTTTCGCCAGTTGCCAGAAGGTGAAGCAGCAATGCGCGTGGTGCAGCGGCTTAGTATTGACGCCAAACATAGTCTGGTTGAGGTGGAGCATCGTGAAAAGCGATATCTGCTGGGAGTCTCACCCACAGGCATATCATCAATTACTGATTACAGCGTTGATGGTTCAGCCAAGGAGCCTTTAGATGTTTAACAGGTCTAACTGCTTTTTCACACTTCTTTTCTCTCTGCTGCTCTGTTGGTCTGCAACGGCTGTTGCCGCTGATATTCCAACGGTTTCTTTTAGTCTGGGTGATTCGGAGGATCCTGATGACTGGTTTACCGGACTGAAACTTATTGCATTTTTGACGGTGCTGGCTCTGGCGCCTTCCATTCTGGTGATGATGACATCGTTTACCCGTATTCTTGTGGTCTTTGCTTTTCTGCGTCAGGCATTGGGTACCCAGCAGAGTCCACCGACTCAAATCTTGGTTGGCCTGGCTCTGTTTATGACGGTATTTATCATGATGCCTGTCTGGGAAAAAATCGATTCTCAGGCACTTACACCTTATCTCAATGAGGAGATCAAGCAGTCGGTTGCGCTGGAACGTGCGATCTCGCCTCTTCGCAGTTTTATGTTGAAGCAGACCCGAGAGGATGATCTGCTGCTGTTTCTCGGTGCCGCACGTATGGACAAACCTGAAACTGCTAATGCCACTCCGATGCATGTGTTGATTCCTGCATTTGTGATTAGTGAGCTAAGAACGGCATTTGAGATTGGGTTTCTGATCTATATACCATTTGTGGTGCTTGATCTGGTTGTTGCCAGCGTGTTGATGAGTATGGGCATGATGATGCTGCCGCCTGTGATGATTTCATTACCGTTGAAAATTATCCTCTTTGTGCTGGTCGATGGCTGGCATCTGATCACCGCGTCTTTACTCCAGAGTTTTAAGTTGTAGCTTAACTGTACTTGATAAGGAGTCTCTCAATGAGTGTTGGTGCTTCCAGATTGTCTATTTTGCTACTCTCTTTTTTTGTGACTCCTATGGTCGTTATAGCAGGGCATATTGATCAATCTGTAGAACCGATTCAGGCAATTCCCTTTAAAGTGGAGGTCGATTCCCGGAAAGTGGAACTGGGTGAGCGACTTTTTAACGATACCCGCCTTTCAGGAGATAACTCTATTAGCTGCGCTCACTGCCACAGCCTTGAACTGGGTGGTACTGACGCCATCAAACACTCTTTTGGTGTGGCGGGGAGGGAAGGCCCGATAAACTCGCCTACCGTATTTAACAGCGGTCTAAATTTTGTTCAATTTTGGGATGGACGAGCGCTTACGCTGGAAGATCAGATTGAAGGGCCGATCCATGCTGATAAAGAGATGGACTCCAACTGGCCCGACATTATCCGCAAACTTTCTGCTGATGCTGAATATCGCCGTGATTTCAAATCGATCTATCAAAGTGCAATCAGTTCGGATGCTATTAAGGATGCCATTGCTGAGTTTGAGCGTTCACTGATCACCCCCAACAGCCGCTTTGATCGTTACCTTCGTGGTGAGGATGCTGCCATCAGTCGTGACGAAGAGCGGGGTTATCAACTTTTTAAAGAGTACGGTTGCGTTGCCTGTCATCAGGGGGCCAGTGTCGGTGGAAATATGTATCAGACGTTTGGCGTGATGGGTGACTACTTTAAAGATCGCGGTCAGGTCACCAAGGTGGATATGGGAAGATATAACGTGACGGGAAGAGAGGAGGATCGTTACCTTTTCAAGGTTCCATCGCTTCGGGTTGTGGTACTTACAGCGCCTTATTTTCATGATGGCAGCACGGAAAAACTTGAAGATGCAATTAAAGTTATGGCCAAGTATCAGTTGGGGAGAGAGATGCCCAAACAGGATATTGAGCTAATCATTAAGTTTCTAAATACTCTGCCGGGAGAGTATAAGGGTGTTTCTTTAGAGAGTGTCGATTGAATCGGTTTAGCATCAAAGAGGCGCTGCTGATCATCATGCTCACCGCCATTCTTGCACTGCTCTATGTGCAGTCGCGTCAGGCCAGTCATGAGATGCTATATCAGGTGAATAGCCTGATCCACCAACTCTCCTCTTCCGACGCCTTAATAGAGCGCGATATGCTCAAATTGAACGTCGGACAACTGCACCATTACGATACTATTTCCAGAGAAGAGAAGCGTCTTAACCAGATGTTTCAAAAGCTGGATGCTCATCTGGGCTCAGTTGCTGCGTTGACAAAACCTTTTGGTGACCTGAAGCGATCGATTACTGTCCAGTCTGAATCGCTGGACAGTTTTAAAAGAAATAATGCGCTGTTTCGTAATTCGCTGCGCTATTTTTCAATCGCTGTCAGACAAGAGAGTGTGGGCAGACCAGAGCTACTTGCCTATCTGACACGCATTCACAATGATCTGCTGCAGTCTGTTGCGATTCCCGAAAGCGAGCCGCTTTCACATATGAAAATGTCTGTGAGCGAGTTGAATGAAAAGGGTTTTCACGCTCTGGCTAAACATCTGAAGTTGATGATTGATCGCAGTGGAGAAATCCAGGCCAGTGTGGATGCTTTCATAAACTGTGGTACAGCGGAGAATGCTGAAACACTGCTGATTGCGTACGGGCATTACCATGACACTGAGATGGCAATGGCCGAAGCTTACCGGATAGCACTTGCTCTTTTCTCAGGACTTCTGCTTTTTTATGTGGCTTTTGTGATGTATCGCCTTCACCAGACAGCTTTTGAATTAAAGAATGCCAATCAGGAGCTAGAGTATCAGAAATTTGCAGTGGATGAACATGCTATTGTTGCCGTAACAGACGCTCAGGGAGCGATCACTTATGCAAACAGAAAATTCTGTGAACTCAGTGGGTATTCGGAGAGTGAACTACTGGGTCAAAATCATCGTATTCTGAAGTCCGGTTATCATTCGGATGATTTCTATAAAGATATGTGGCAGAGGCTCTCCTCAGGTGAGGTATGGCATGGGGAGATTAAAAATAAAAGCAAGGACGGGAGCTGCTACTGGGTGGATGCCACAATAGTACCATTTCTGAACGATGCCGGAGAGCCCTATAAATATGTAGCCATTCGTACAGATATCAGTGCCAGATATGAGGCTATGGAGTCGGAGAAGAAACTTTCAACTGCATTTTTGCATGCGGCAGAAGCAGTCGTGATTACGGGAGATGATGGCAAAATAGAACACGTGAACCCTGCGTTTGAAATGATGACAGGTTATGCTGGGTCTGAGGTCAAAGGTGAATTTTCCAGTATTCTTCGCAGCAGCAGGCATAATAAATCATTTTATGATCGCATGGAAACAACGCTAAAAGCGGGAGGCAACTGGAAGGGTGAAGTGGTGATTCGATGTAAAGATCGAAGTGAGCGTACCACGCTTCGAAGCATTGCCCCTGTATTTGATGAAAATGGGAAACCGATTAACCAGATCATCTTCATGACGGATATTACTGAAGAGAAATTATTGCGTAGTAAGGTTGAGCATACCCAGAGGCTGGAGTCGCTTGGCGTCATGGCAGGAGGGATTGCTCATGATTTCAACAATATTCTCACCTCTATTATGGGGAATGCAAAACTGGCCGAAGGTAAACTCACTGGTGGCAAGAGAGGCTCTACGCCTTATATTGAGAGAATCTCGAAAGCGAGTGAAAGGGCGGCTGATTTATGCCGCCAGATGTTGGCCTATTCAGGGCAGGGTAAACTCGAAATTCGTGCCATCGATCTCTCCAATCTGGTTCATGAGATTGCCAGTCTGCTGGAGGCCACCGTGGCAGATCGTGTGGAAATCAGCTACCATCTGGAGAAGGGAATGTCGGCTATTGAGGCAGATAGTGGTCAGCTTCAGCAGGTCATTATGAACCTGATTACCAATGCAGGCGAGTCTTATCACGGTGGACATGGACTGGTTGAGATATCTACAGGCAGAATGCGGGTAGATCGTGAGTGGCTGGAAAGCGCGGTGCTGGGTGAAAACATGCAAGAGGGTGAGCATGTTTATGTCGAAGTGAAAGATAGCGGCTGTGGCATGGATTCTGACACCAGACAAAAGATGTTTGAGCCCTTCTTTACCACCAAGTTTACTGGCAGAGGATTGGGTATGAGTGCGATGATGGGTATTGTCAAAGCGCATCAGGGAGCCATAAGTATCTTCTCCCAAGTTGGTGAGGGCACAATGATTCGCGTTGTTTTCCCAACGGTTAATCAGGAAGCGGAAGCGTTGGTGCCTAAGATAACTCAGAGTGATTATCGCGCTGAGGGAACCATTATGGTAGTGGACGACGAAGAGGATATTCTGGAGTTGGCTAAAGCGATCTTGGAAGAGATGGGTCACCAAGTGGTGACGGTATCTTCCGGAGAAGAGGCTCTGAAGTTATTCGGAAGTGATGAGCTCGAAGTCACAGCGGTGATTACAGATGCAACTATGCCAGGTATGAGTGGCGATCAGCTATGCCGGAAAATCAGAGATCTTGATGAAGATGTGAAGCTTATTCTTTCATCTGGATATGATCAGAATAGTGCAATGAATCAACTTCCGGAAGCTACGGTTCAGGGTTTTATTCAAAAGCCTTATGCTCCGGAGCAGTTTAACGAGGTGATCTCAAGGGTTCTGTCTGAATAAGCCATACCCAACTCTCAACCGGAGGGTGTGATCTTTTTCAGGCTATGAAAACATAATTTGGCAGAGATTGATTCACGGTAACGAAACTGGCCCACGCTTTGCTATTAGTCGGGTATGAATCCTGACATGGTAATCAATCTCGGCACCAAAGCTCTGGAGATGGTGCTCTTACTCTCACTTCCCATGCTGATTGTGGCTCTGGTCGTTGGTGTGGCGATTTCACTGTTTCAGGCAGTGACTCAGATCCAGGAGATGACACTCACTTTTGTGCCAAAAATAATTGCAGTTTTCGCTGCCATGATCGTTGCAGCGCCGTGGATGGTAGAGACCGCTGTAACGTTTACCCGGCAGCTGTTCGAGAGTATTCCGAACCTGATTAATTAGGGTTTGTAAGTAGCATGCTTTTTCCATTCCCCCCCATGCAGGAGATCATGGTCGGTATGCTGGTCTTTTTGAGGGTTAGTGCGATTATGATCCTTATTCCGGTGCTTGGACACAACCTTGTTCCTAAATCTGTTAAGGCGGGGCTGGTTGCACTGGTCACGATTCTTCTCTATCCCGTGGTTTCAGCTTCTGTTGTGAAAATACCTCCTGAACCGCTTCTGTTTATTCTGTTTGGTGTTCAGGAAGTTTTGATTGCAGCTATTCTTGCCATGATTGGGCAACTGATCTTTACGGCCGTTCAGTTTGCTGGCCAGCTGATGAGCTTTCAGATGGGAATGGCCATTGCCAACGTGTTTGATCCCGCTACATCAGCTCAGGGCGCAGTTGTCGCTCAGTTGGCATCAATACTGGCAATGTTAATGTGGCTGTCTGTTGGTGCGCACCATACATTTATTTTTGCGCTTGCTGAATCGTTCACGATTTTACCAGTCGGGACTCCATGGTCTTTCTCTGGCTGGGAGGTGCTTAACGATGCTGCCGCACAGATGTTTGTGATGGCGCTCCGGCTGGTTGCACCGGTGATGCTGCTGCTCTTTTTTGTTTATGTGGCGCTCGGATTGATCTCACGAGCTGTGCCACAGATTCAGGTCTTTTTTGTTAGCTTCCCATTAACAGTAGGTCTGGGCCTGTTGACGCTGGCATTGGCGTTTCCTGCATTTATGTCACTGGTTCATGATGGGTTTGCTTCGTTGGATCAGGATCTTCCCTACTTCCTGAGACGGCTGTCAGGAAATTGACACATGGCTGACGAACAGGATAAAAGTCAACAAACCGAAGAGGCGACGCCGAAACGAATTGAAGAGTCGCGAAAGAAAGGACAGGTTCCTAACAGCAAGGAGCCATCCACTGCACTCTCATTTCTACTGTTAGCCTCTATGGCCATGACAGGGCTGGGAGCCTGGATTGTTGCAGTTTTTCTGGATATGACCCGGTCATTTCTCTCTGGCTCCGTGACTTTGGATTCAACACCGGAAGGGATTCAGGGTCTTCTGATTGATGTTATGACCGATGTCGCACTCATGGTTCTCCCCATTGCTGTGCCCATCATGCTGGTTGGTATGCTGGTTGTCTTTGTGGTTACTGGTCCGGTATTTACCTTTGAAACGTTAAAACCAAAATTTGAAAAGATCAGCCCTCTGAAAGGGCTAAAGCGTCTTTTTTCTACCCGTTCACTGGCTGAGTTTATTAAATCGATCCTAAAACTCTGTGTCATTACAGTCGCTTGCTGGATTGTTGTGGAAGATCTATTTCCACACACGTTGAAAAGTACTCGTCAGAGCGTGGGTGATATTACCGATCTTTTGGTAACGGGGAGCATGCAGATAGCAGCACTGGTGGCATTTATCTTCTTCTTTATTGCTCTGGCCGATGTGCTCTATCAGCGCTGGGAGCATATGAAATCAATGAAGATGTCTCAGAAGGAGATTCGCGATGAGCATAAAGAGAGTGAAGGTGACCCTCAGTTAAAAGCTAAAATTCGTCAGGTGCAGATGGAGCAGGCAAGAGGCCGCATGATGGCTGATGTTCCGAAAGCTGATGTGGTTATCACCAACCCGACCCATATTGCAGTTGCACTGCAGTATGAGCATGGATCGCTGGGAGCGCCCCGTGTTCTGGCTAAAGGTAAGGGCAAAGTCGCTGAGAAAATAAGGGAGTTGGCTCGCGAGAATTCAGTTCCAATTCGCGAGAATAAACCTTTGGCCCGATCCTTGTTTAAGAGTGTCAAGATCGGAGAAGAGATTCCCGAAGATCTGTTTGAAGCGGTTGCCATTATTTTGGCAGAAATTTACCGAATGAAGACGATCAATACCGCTTATTAAGGAGTTGGGAAGAGACATGCAGTTAAGTGCAGCTTTGACATGGCAGCGAATACTTCGCAACTCAGATGTGGTGCTTGCCAGTGCAGTGCTTGGTGTTTTGTTGATCATGATGGTGCCATTACCAACCTGGCTGATGGATGTCCTTCTGGCTGCCAATATTACCTTTGGTATTCTCATTCTTCTCACATCACTTTATGTTTTGAAGCCGCTCGACTTCTCCGTTTTTCCATCTCTGCTACTGCTTACTACTCTATTTCGATTGGCTCTGAATGTGGCGACAACCCGTCTGATTCTACTGCATGGTCAGGAGGGACCTTCGGCTGCAGGTGGTGTCATTGAAGGCTTTGGCCAGTTTGTGGTCGGTGGTAATACTGTCGTCGGCCTGGTTATATTTATTATTTTGGTGTTGATTAACTTTGTCGTTATCACGAAGGGTTCAACTCGAATCGCTGAGGTAGCAGCACGTTTTACACTGGATGCGATGCCGGGTAAGCAGATGGCGATTGATGCCGACCTTAATGCCGGACTGATTGATGATGACACAGCGCGCGCACGTCGTGAAAATATCTCACGTGAGGCAGAGTTTTACGGTGCGATGGACGGCGCAGCCAAGTTTGTCCGTGGTGATGCAGTAGCAGGTTTGATTATCACTGCAATCAATTTGATTGGCGGGCTGATTATTGGTGTAATGCAGCAGGGAATGGCCATCTCAGACGCTGCTAACATCTACAGTATTTTGACAGTGGGTGACGGACTTGTGGCACAGATTCCTGCTCTGGTTATCTCTACAGCAGCCGGTATTGTCATCACCCGTGCCGGTGGTGGTGAGACGATGTCTCTGGAGATCAGCGGGCAGTTCACTAAGCATCCCAAGGTTCATCTGATTGCTGCCGTTGCCCTGTTTCTGATGAGCCTGGTGCCTGGACTTCCGTTTATTCCATTCATGTTAATCTCGGCCGGACTCGGTTTCAGTGGCTGGTATCTCCTTACAACAGAACAGGAGGCCAGTGCGGAAGAGATTTTAGCCGAGGCCATGCCTGTGGCTGAGGAGCCTGCAGAGCCATCACTCTCGGATCTGCTGATTGTAGATCCTATTCGTCTCGAAGTTGGTTACGGATTGATTGATCTGGTCGAGGGTGGCCGTGAAGGTAATCTTCTTGAGCGTCTTCAGGCAGTACGTCGTCAGATTGCAACGGATATCGGTTTTGTTCTGCCACCGGTTCATATCAAAGATAATCTTCAGCTGGGTGTTGGTGATTATCGAGTTCTGGTTCGTGGTGCCGAGGTTGCCAGAGGAGAGATTCGTCCACGTAACCTTCTGGCTCTGGAGAGCCAGTTGGCGGGCCCTCCTGTTGAAGGGGTGCCGACTCAGGAGCCTGCATTTGGGCTTCCTGCACTCTGGATTGCGGCAGATAAGCGGCAGCAGGCTGAACTTTCAGGTTATACCGTTGTTGAACCACCAACTGTGATTGTAACCCATATTACCGAGATTCTTCGCAGGCATGCGTCTGAAATGCTGGATCGGGCGCAGACCAAAGAGCTTGTTGATGCCGTTTCAGAGCGCTATCCGAAAGTGGTTGAAGAGATTGTACCTGCTCAGGTATCACTTGGCCTGCTTCAGAATGTGCTCCAGAGATTGCTGGCAGAGTGGGTGCCTATCAGGGATCTGCTTCTGATTATTGAAACGCTTGCCGATGGTATGGCCGAGCAACGCGACTTTAACGGTCTGGTTGAGCGGGTTCGAAATCGCCTCGGGCGCACAATTGTGCAGCCCTATCTCAGTAATCAGGGTGATCTGGCTGTTTTCACCGTTGATGCTGAAGTTGAGCAGATGATGGCCGACAGGATCGGCCAGTCAGGTGCTGAGGGGATGATTCTTCCACTGGAGCTCCAGCACTGGCAGCGATTTGTAACCCGATTGAATGACACTATGGCCAGCCATGATGTTGATACACCAGTTATCCTGACGACTCCTCAGCTTAGGGGAGCGTTGTCTCAGGCGCTATCGAAGGTGATGTCGCGAATTGCTGTGCTATCAATATCGGAGGTGCCTCCAAGTATGAGTGTTCAGACATTGGCACGATTGAGTCTACGCGATGCAGGTTAAGCTTTTTTCTGCAACCAAGCTGCATGAAGCGCTGGCACTGGTACGTCAGGAGTATGGTCCTGAAGCGGTGATTATGGATCGGCTTGAAGGGATCGACAGAGATGGAAACCGTATCTGGCATGTTCATGCAGCACTCGATGATGAGGAGAAGGAGGATGAGAAACCTTCGGAAACGCCATCGAAAGTAGCAAAACACCCGGTTACAGAGCCTGACGGTTACTTTAAGACCTCCATGGATCGCCTGGAGAGAATTGTCGAAGGATTAGGACGACAGGAGTCCGGCCAGCTTCGAGAGGCTATCGTTGGTGCTGAAAGCCGGCACGCTTTTGATCACCTTGTTCACCTTGGCGTTGCCCCCATTCATGCATTTGACATGGCCGATGATTTTATGAATCGAGCTCCAATCAGTGCGGGGATGTTACGCTGGTCTGAGCGTCTTCAGCCTCAAAATAAACCTGTAACACTACTTCTGACCGGACCCAGCGGGGCAGGTAAGAGCACGCTGGTGGCTAAGCTGGCAACACATTATAGCATGAAGGGAGTGCGTGTTGCATTGATCTCAACTGACACCAACCGTATGGGTGGAACCGATATGCTGAAATCCTATTCGGAAATACTGGGTGTGCCTTTTGCAACAGTTCGAACCAAAGAGGATGTCCCGAAGGCGCTGGAGAAGACAAAAACGGCACAACTCCTGCTAGTAGACAGTGAAGGCTGGAATACGCGTCGTTCAGGCGTTATTCGTAAGCAACGGGCTCTATGGAATGAAATTCCGTCTCTGCAGAGGGTGTTGGTTATGCCGGCTAATATGGATGAGATGGATGGCATGGAGATGTTGGCAAAAGCAGAGACGCTGGAGATTGATCAGCTCGCTTTAACCAAATTGGATGAGACATCGCGTCCAGGAAAGATTGTGAATTGGGCGGCGGTATCCCATATCGATCTTTCATACTGCAGTTTTGGGCCTGATGTGCCCGATCAGATGGGATGGCTAACCCCCCAATCTCTGACTGCCCTGTTGGGAAGCCAGGAGAGAGAACTTGCCAAGGAGGCGGCATGAGTATTGAACATTCACTCCCACGCGTCATCGCTGTCAGCAGTGGCAAGGGCGGTGTAGGAAAAACATTCATCTCAGTTCACCTTGCTGAACGAGCAGCCAGTATGGGGCAGAAGGTTCTATTGCTGGATGCTGATTTGGGATTGGCTAATGTGGATGTGATGCTGGGCATTACACCCAAAGGCTCGATCAAGCAGGTTCTTGAAGGTGAAGTTGGTCTGGCCGATATGGTTATTCAAAGCAAGCAGGGGTTTGATGTGTTGCCTGGCGGTAGTGGGCTATACGAACTAACCACCCTTAATACTGAACAGCAGCAGGTGATGCTTGATGAGATGCGCGAAGCCGCAAAAGATTATGATCTTGTGCTGATTGATACCGGCGCCGGTATTGGTGAAAACGTACTCTATTTTGTCTCAGCCGCTGAATCGTCACTGATTGTATTGACCCCGGATCCTACCTCTCTAACAGATGCCTACGCATTGATAAAGGTGCTTTCTCAGCAACGTGATGTTCGTCGTTTTATGATTGTTGCAAATCAGGCGGATGAATTTGATGGGCAACTTACTTTTAGAAGATTGATGTCGGTAACAGATCGCTATCTGGATGTTCAACTTGATTATGTCGGGAATATGATTGCCACTCCTGAAGTGAGGCAGACGATTCAGCGTCAAACACTGCTTGATCCGGCTGTCGCACCTGTTGCTACACAGAAGCTGTATGACACGCTTGAAGCAGTTCTATCCCGTCCACGTGACAGCTCACGCAGTAGTGGTCTTCAATTTTTCTGGGAACACAGCCTTAACGAAGGTCTTTCGGCTGAGCCTGCCGTGCAGGTTGGAGGGTAATCGGATGCAGACAAAACATGCTGCAGTAGCTGGCGCTTCGATTGGCCTATTGGCTGGGGTGGCTATCTGCCTGATTATCGGCACTTCACTTTCCGATGCCCTTTTCAGAATTTCAGTTCTTGTGATTGGAGGGGCCTGGATGGGCGTGCTTCTGGCATGGCTTAATGTGCTACTCTCACCAAAAGAGAATGGTCATCTGCCTAATGGGCATGAGAGCCGAAGGTCATGACAGTCGTTCAGCAGTATGAACATCATCAGGAAGCATCTATTTTGGATGATCCTGAACGCCTTCTGGAGGAGTATCTGCCGCTGATTCGCTATCACGCAGATCAGTTGATGCGGCGAACGCCCGATTCCATTGAGCTTGATGACCTGATCAATGCAGGTGTGTTGGGGCTTTTGGATGGCGCTCAGCGCTTTGATGTGGAGCGAGAAGTTCAGTTTAAGACATTTGTCTCCTACCGGGTGCGTGGGGCTATGATTGATTATCTCCGTGCCTTCGACTGGATGCCGCGCAGCTTGCGTGACAGCTCCAAAGATCTTCAGCGGGCACTGCTTGAGTTGGAACAGCAGCACGGTCGTCCGGCGGAAGAGAATGAAATTGCTGATTTTCTTGGCGTCTCCCTGGATGATTACCGTCAGAGACTGGATCAGGTTCGTATGATGTCGGTGATCCATTTTGATGATCTGCCATCTATTTCCGGCGATGATGGAGAGCTGTCCGTACTGGATGTGCTCTCTGGTGACCCGGAGCTGATGCCGGAGCATCAGACAGCAGTGAATCAGTTTATCGGCCAGCTCGGCGAAGCGATTGAGCAGTTGCCCAAGCGTGAGGGAGTTTTGCTAACGCTCTATTACTATGAAGAGTTAACGATGAAAGAGGTTGCGCTTGTTTTGGGGCTGACCGAGTCACGAGTCTCTCAGATTCATAGCCAGATGGTGATTCGACTTCGTGGGATGCTCTCGCTGGATTAATTATGTCTCCGATAGAAAGTGTCCCCCCAATTAACCCCAGCCTGCCAAGTACACCGGTTGTACCACGAAGGAAGGCACCGGATGGTGGTGAGGAGCAGAAACATGACAGGGATGATGATTCCAAAACACCTGAAAAAAAGAGCCCCGATAAAAGTCAGCCTAAACAACCGGGTAGTTCCGATTCAACAACCATTGGAGTAGATCGATATGCCTGAATTTTTAAACAGCGAACTGATAACCATGATTTTTGATATGGTATTGATTGCTGCTGTGATTGGCCTGTGGGGGCTCTGGTGGCAGCAGACGAAGCAGCGGAAGAAGATCGAAAAGACACTGGTGGAGGCATCTACTCAGCTTCAGGAAGCGACGATGATGCTTAATCAGGCACTGGTTCAGATTCAGAGCCTGCAGGATGATACGGGTTCGAATGAGGGTTACTCTCAGGCGGAGAGTAGTGAGAACAATGATGATGCGATGGAAGAGATGAAACAGAAGATCGAAGCTCGAACAGCTACCGATCTTGAGAATCAGAGTGAATCGACCGCGAATGTGTCGCAGGTGGCTCAGATGCTTTGCCTTCAGCGCGAGGGCGTGAGCCCGGAGAAAATTGCCGAGAAGCTTAATATGCCGTTGGCCCAGGTGAAACTGATGTTGATGTTGCAGTCCTCTCCCAAGATCGAACAGTGATTAACCTGATTGGAGCACAGCTTATTAGTCTGCCAGAAGCGCAATAGCTCTACTGAATCAGAGGTTTCAGAATCGAGACAAAAAAGTATTTCATAATTTCAGTGAAATTGACCCAGACCATCTGTTTTTAACAACTTTGTAAATAATACCTATGAAAAGTAGCCTGAAAATGGATGTTTTTAGAAACATTTTTTTGTAAAAAAAACATGCCGGCTTTGAATGTTTTTCCGTTTTTATATCAAAATATTACAATAATCTTGTTGGTCGATTTCAACCGGTTCGCTTGTTCTCTTTTGTCTAAAATCCGTTATTAAATGTCTAACAATCCTCCTCGTGATAGTTGTCTGCTCTGTTTCTAGAAGCAGTAATCCAATTAAAGAAGTCATCTGAAGATTTAGGCTTGGCAATAAAGTATCCCTGAGCAGACTCACAATTAAACTCTTTTAATTGATTTAGGGCTTCTTCAGTCTCTATTCCTTCGGCCGTTACGGTTAAGCCCAAGTCATGGGCGAGATGAATGATCGTTTTAACTATGCATATGTGCTTATCATTTGACATCATGTCAAAAATAAATGACCGATCAATTTTTAACTCATCCACATTTAATTCGTTCAAATAGGATAGTGATGAATAACCAGTTCCAAAATCATCAATAGACAAATGAACACCTAAAGCACGCAATTTCTTCAAAGTTTCTTTAGCAATATCAGGATCAATCATCAGGTCAGTTTCTGTTAACTCAAGAGTTAACAAGTCAGCTTGCACCCCATATCTAGATAACAAATTACTGAGCTTATCTACAAAGGCAGAATCTTCTAGGTCCTGGGTGCTGATATTGACTGATACTTTAATTGTTAACCCAAGGCTCTGCCAACGCACTATATTTATAATTGATTGTTCTATAACCCATTGAGTGATTGTAGAAATCATGCCTGTTTGTTCAGCAATTGGAATAAATAAAGCGGGAGAAACGAAGCCTTTTTCCGGATGGTTCCAGCGAATTAGTGCTTCGGCCCCATATATATATTTTGTGCCAATTTCCTGCTTAGCCTGATAATAAACCTCTAGGGACTCCCCTTCAATTGCCGCTTTTAGCTCTCCTGCAAGACTAAGGGTGTCTTCATTGTAAGACTTCATCTTATCGTCATAAAATAGAAATCCTTTCTTTTCTTTTTTAGCCATATTTAATGCAATTTCAGCTTTAGTGACTAGCTCACTAGTAGACACTCCATTATCCGGAGAAACTGAAATACCGATACAAGCTGAAACATCCAGACTAACATTTTTAACAATAATCGTAGTAGTGAATAGCGACAAAATATCAATGCATTTCTTTATTATCTCATCTTTGACCTCAATATCAGAATAGACCAGGGAGAACACGTCACCACCAAATCTTGATAGGCAGCTGGAATCTTTCTCGAAGTGCTTTAACCCCTTGGCAACATTCTTCAAAACTTTATCGCCTGCATCACGGCCCATGACTTCGTTAATTGCTTTGAATCGATTCAAACCAATCAATATAACTGACAGCTTATTCGTTTCAGTCACAAGCTGCCCCTGTCTCTTTGTAATGCACTCATTCATTTTTGTGCGATTGGCTAGCCCGGTAAGCTCGTCATACATTGCCAATTGATAAATTTTTCTTTGATATTCATGTTTTTCGCTTAAATCCGAGACAGTCGCTGAAAAATAATTCCCTTCAGGTGACTGCAGCTTTGCAATTGATATCTCGCAAGGGAATTCACTCCCATCTTTTCGTAAGCCAGACACGGGTTCTCTTTGATCCATGTATTTTTTATTTTCATTGGAATCAGAAAATGAACGCACCATTTTTGGATGAGCTTTTCTATGTTTTCTAGGAATAAGTGTTGTAATAGGCCTGCCGATCAGCTCACTCTTCTTATAACCAAACATTATTTCAGCCTGTCTGTTGCACAGGCTGATATCCTGTTTTTCGTTTATGATGATAATAGCATCTATGGCCGTATTAAAAAGTGCGTTATATATCGGATTGCTACTGGTTATAAGGGAGACATTCTCAGTGCGCAGCTCCAGTATTTCTTTAGTGTTTTTACCGAACATGCTTGCTGTAATAATGAGGGCAGCCATAAGAGCAAAGACAAAAGCCGCAACCAACAAGTTCATTTGAAAGAGAAACCATAGGGCAATAGGCAACAATAATGGGGTGATGAATATGAGATATGTTTGGCGATCATAACCCAAAGAAGACTGTGCACCTGTAGCAAGTCCGCCCAGGATCCATAAAATCAACATTTGATTTTCGAAAGAAAGCTCTGGTGCGATGAAAATAAATCCCCCAGACCAAATTAAAGCATTTATAGCGATACCAGCTAAAACGAACACTCTAATCTTCTTTATATTTTCGGTAATAATACCTTTTGATAGCAAAAATTTGCCATGCAATAGCCGCATTAAAGAAACAGCGGTAATGAGAAGTGTCCAAACGGCTAAAAAAGAAATTGAAATGCTTTCATAAAAATAGAGCGTTATAGAGATAAGTAAGACTGAAATGATATTGACGGGAACAACCATGTTGCTTTTTTCCAGAACAACCTGATATGCACTACATAATAATTTTAATCTTTGTAGTTCATTTCCTACCATGATTTAATGATATATCGGGAAAACAACTAAAACCTTTAATATTTGAAAGGCAAAAAAGATCTGTGCCTAGTCTCTGCTAAAAAATGACAGATCCTATCTGTTCAAATATTTGAATCTCTTATAAAATCAGTAGGGAACCTTCCAGCAACATGCGGATCATAAAAGCGCAGAGAAGAGCTACACTGATGGAGAGGGTGATAGAGAAAAATGCCTCTCTTCTGCCTATCACCTTCAGCATCACGGCAAAGGTGGATACGCATGGCACGTAGAACATCAGGAAGATCAGGAATGTGCTGATCTGTACCCAGTCGAGAACGTTGCCTACTTCAAAGGTGCCCAGTGCCTGATAGATCATCAGCAGTGAGAGCTCTTTTCTCAGCACTCCGAAGAGAATCGGAACACCCAGAACTACAGGTAGCCCCAATGCCCAGACGGTGACAGGGGCAAGTAACTGGTTGATCCAGATATCCGCACCGAAGTGATGCAGTAGAGCCAATACAATACTGCCGCACACCAACAGTGGTGTAACAATAGTCAGGATATCGCGGGTGCGATGCCATGTGGCGTGCAGGATAGGCTGAAATTTCGGGATCGCGTAGGCCGGGATCTCCTGAATCAGACCGGGACTGATCTCAGGGTAACGGCGAGTGAGTAGCTTTCCGAGTATGGCAATAATCACCAGATTGAGCATAAAGATGCTGAAGATACCGATGCCACCAAGATACTTGCCACCGAGTGCAAGGATGATGGCCGAGCGTGCAGAACACGGGACAAAGGTGATTAGCAGGGATGCAACCACCCTGTCACGGCCTGTAACCACACTTTTGGTGGCAGCAATTGCCGGAACATTACACCCCAGCCCCAGCAGGAACGGAACGGCCACCTTGCCGTGCAGTCCGATATGGTGGAAAAACCGGTCGACAACAAATGCGATTCGTTGCATCACACCCGACTCTTCGAGTGCCACAAGCATCAACACCAGTGGTAGCATATAGGGGACAACAATCCCGATCAGTCCAATCAAGCCATCAACAACAGCATGCCCGATCACTCCAGCTGTGCTCTCCGGAACCCACTGTTCAGCCATTCCAGCCAGCTGTGCAGCTGTCACAGCATCCAGCCCCGTGCTCACCTCAAATACCATAAAGAGAATCATGGCAAAGACGGTCAGGCTGCCCACCAGCCCCCAGCGGGGATGCAGAAATATTGCATCAAGACGATCTTCCCAGATGATGGTTTTAGAGCGGTGAGTTACTTTAGCTGCACAGGCAAAGAGATTGGCAGCATGGTGATGCCGATCAGCTGCGACCTCTTCAGCCAGGGTTCGTGGTAGAGCTTCATCCGCCTTTTTGCGAATGCTGTTGAAGGCATCTGTCAGTTTTGGAAAATGGCATTCAAGCTCTGAAAAGAAGTAGTGATCTGACTGCATTAACTGCATCATCAGAAAGGCCTGAGGAACTCGAAATGCATCGTGAAGCTCCGATGTGTCCAGAGCCTGATAAAGCCTGGATGCCCAGTCAGAGATATGTTCACCAGCTGGCTGTGGAATCGGGCAAACGCCACCTCGAACAGCTGCAACTGCCTGCTTAAACAGAGTGGCGATACCAAGCCCTTTGATGGCAGTCATCGGAACAACAGGGACACCCAGCTCTTTTTCCAGAGCTTCAATATCAATGGCAACACCCTTTCGGCGTGCCTCATCCATCATGTTCAGGCCGATTACGATGGGTAATCCTAACTCGATCAGTTCAAGCGTTAATTCCAGATGCCTGCCTAGAGTACTTGCATCAACCAGATGGATCAGGACATCAGGACGTGAGAATGGGGCAGGGGGATGTTCACCCTCATGAGCGGAGATGAGTGGACGGCTGTCTCCCCAAAGCAGGTATTTCAGCCCTTCCAGATCATCATCGTGAAGATTGTGTAGTGAATGAATAGCGGGAAGATCAACCAGCTCGGCCTCATCCATGTCAATCTGAACCGTGCAACGTTTATAAGCTCTGTCGGTACCGGTCAGTTGACCGCGATCAATGCTGGTGCTGGCTACTGCATGGAAGAGGGTGCTCTTGCCACTGTTGGGCTGACCAACGAGTGCAATGCGCAGTCGGCTTTTCCCACGGTAGTGGGGTCCGGATAGTGAGTCGGATAGCGGAAATCTCTCTTCGATGTTGCCGGGATTGTTGATAAAATCACCTCTTCAGGCGGAAATATGCGTCGGGAATCAGCTTTTGCAACGTTATCGGTGATTCAGGAGACGACTTGATATGGAAAGTGCGTTAGAAAACTGCAAAAAAAGCTATTTCGTATTGAATGATTATCCCTTGATACTGAGCGTGGTTTGAACCATCTCTTCCTGAACTTTGAGAGCATTGATATTGTAAGCGAATGAGTGAGCATTGATAATCATGGTAACAAAATTACTGCCGGCATCGACATTGGAGAGTTCAAGTCCGCCAAAGGCAAAGTAGCCAGCACCGCCTGTGCCAGGCGTGTTGCTCACGCCTGATCCTGAACCGAGATTCTCCTGCAGAAGGTTATCACCAATGGCAGTGAGCTCTCCCGGTGCCGGGAAGGTGGTCAGGTTGAGCTGGCCCAGAGTCTGGGACGTTCCATTCACTTCGGCGGTGACTGTGCCATCACCTTGAATGGTGATGGCATGGGTGCTGGAAGGCACTGCAATCTGTGGTTCAAAGGCGAAACCGTTCATATCGGAAAGCAGGCCATCACTGTTGGTGGTAATTACGCCAGCTCGTGTAAATGCCGGACCCTGTGGCGTGGTGACTTGCAAAAAACCGTTGCCATTAACGGCCACATCAACCGAGTTGCCTTTAATTGCAATACCGCCCTGAGCCTGATTGGTAGTAATGGATACACTCTCTGTGCCTGAAACGGCCTGCTTCTCTTTGAAGCCGGGTGTGTCAATGTTGGCAACATTATTAGCTGCCGTGTTCTGTGACACAGCAATTCTGCGCAGTGCGCTGACGTTGGGGCTAAAATCAACCATATTGTTATTATAGACCTTCTTTTAACATTTCACTGTTATATATCGAACATCAGAGTCTCTACTTTAATTTTTTGCAGGAGTTTCGGCTGTGGTATTTTTCTTATCCAGTTGATTTTGAATGGTTCTGCCTGCGCAGGAGACGAGGAAACCGACAAAAACATAGCCATAAATCTGCATCCAGAGTTCGCCCTGAATCGGGAAGTTGTAGGTCCAGAGTCCCAGTTTCGACATGGAAAGTTCGGTGGGTAGTCCTATGGCGCAGAAGGCAAGAACATCAATAGCTTTTGTTTTCCAGAAGTTGGTGATCTTTAGCCACTCCTGAACCCGGTTGGAAATGACCAGTGCCAACATGGTAGCTACTCCCCAGCCTAGAATGACGATGAGTGGCACATGCTTCCAGATAAAAGGGGCAAGAAGATCACTGTAATTCCAGCAGAATTCAAAGGCCACTTCATTGTAGAGTCCGTAGATCAAACCACCCAGAAAATAACCGATATACCAGCGTCCTCCGATCCATCGGGATAGTAGAGCCAGCCCAGCCTGTGCGGCATAAAAAAACAGTGTGATCATATCTGTGCCTCTCTCATGATAATTCGTGGCGGTCTAATAGTTTAGCAGGTTGCTAAAATTTTGTCTGAATCGATATAAAGTTAGAGGGGTGTAGAGCCGATATAGAGTGGGTGAAGTGTTGTAGATCTTACTCAGATGATTCAGATGCGTAACCATAATGCGTGATCAGACCGCAGCCGTTGCGCTTGGTTATGAACCCAACAAAGGGCAGTCGCCGAAGGTGCTGGCTGCAGGTTTTGGTGAGGTGGCCAAAAAGATTCTTGAACTGGCCAAAGAGAATGAACTTTACATCCATGAGGATAAAAACCTGGCAGAGCTGCCTGCTCAGGTACCTGTCGGGCAGGATATTCCCGAGGATGCCTATCAACTGGTCGCCGAACTATTGGCCTTTCTCTATCAGACCGATGAGAAACTGGCGGAAAAACTGAATAGATAAATGAGCCCTCAGAACATCCCGCCTTCGGACTGATACGCATTTAAAATTATGATTTGTCAGATACTCTCTAAAGCCCTTCAAGGTGAATGGCTCTTCTAAACGAGTCGATATCGTGGGTTATCTATTATAGTGGCTAGGAAATAATATCCGGGTCAAAGGGGAAAAAAGTTCCCTTTGGGAAGCTTTTTCCTTCATGTGAAACAGATATAAACTCAATGAAAACATATGGTTGTATATTATGCCCTCTTTGGCACCAAAACTGCTCTCTTATGGACAGCGAGTCCAATCAGAGAGGTTAAATAAAGCATGCAACGAGGATTTTTTATTTCGGGGGTTGCCGGAACTATGGCCCAGCAGAAGCTGGACACCATTACCCACAACCTAGCCAACGTAAATACGGCCGGTTACAGAGCTGATCGGACTTCTTTTTCTACCGTTTTTACCAATCAGAATATTTCCGGTGGCGATGTTACCCAGGCTGCTGCGGCATATCTTAGCCACTCCGGCCAATATGTTGATGTGAGTGAAGGGATCATCAAACAGACCGGTAATGAGCTCGATTTTTCCATTAACGGTAATGGTTACTTTCGGGTGATGAAAGAGGATGGAACCGAAGCGTATACACGTGCCGGTAACTTTCGTCTTGATGCCGAAGGCAATCTGTTAACTCAGGGGAACCTTCGGGTTCTGGATAATGCCGGCTCTCCGATCACTCTGATTGCCGGAGCTATCTCCGTGACCCAGGAGGGGTCGATCTATATCGATAGTGATGGATCGGGCGAAGCTGCTGCCGAGTCGGTAGCAGACCTTGGCATTGTAAGCATCAAAGACCTGACCAAGATCAAGAAGGGTGATCTGACTGTGATAGAGACAGACCGGGCGAATACAACACCTGCTGGCCCTGAAGTTAGCGTTCAACAGGGCGCACTTGAGGGTTCGAATGTGAATTCAGTGCTGGCAATGACCGAGATGGTGGCTGCGATGCGTAGCTATCAGTCGATGATGAAGGTTGTTGAACAGTATAATCAGTTGGCTGGTCAGGTTAATGACCGGGTTGGAATGGTACAGGGATGATGGAATCAATGATTACCATGAACGTATATAACGATAATTTTGAAGCTGAGCTCCGCCCAGGACGGGTGGCTTTAGTAAACGCAGTAAAACCACGCTTTTGCGTAGCGACAAGAGGCGCAGGGCAGGAGCCCGCAGCCGTAGGAGAACAATCATGATGAGATCACTATGGACCGCAGCCACCGGAATGGCTGCACAGAATATGAATGTGGATGTGATTTCCAATAACCTGGCAAATGTAAATACATCAGGCTTTAAGCGTGGTCGTGCCAATTTCCAGGATCTGATGTATCAACAGATTAAGGCGCCGGGAGCTGAAGCGAGTGCGGCAGGCACACAGCTACCATCCGGCATCCAGATCGGACTGGGTGTTCAGACAGCCAGTGTTTCGCACAACTTCTCTGAAGGCAGTTTTCAGACAACCTCCAATCCACTCGATCTGGCGATCAAGGGGCGTGGATTTTTTCAGGTGTTGATGCCAAGTGGTGATATTGCTTTTACCAGAGCTGGCTCATTCAGTGTTGATTCACAGGGTCAGGTAGTGAGTGCAGACGGTAACATTCTACAACCTGCACTGACGATCCCTGCTGATGCCATGTCAATCAATGTGAGTGATGATGGCACGGTGTCGGTTGAGCAGCCGGGTTCGGTCTCCACTATCGTAGGACAGATCCAACTGGTTGATTTTATTAATCCGGGTGGTCTGACTATGCTCGGAAGCTCGATGTATCAGAGCAGTAATGCTTCCGGTGAGCCACTTACTGGTAATCCCGGCGCTGACGGTTTTGGTGCTCTGGGTCAGGGCATGCTTGAGATGTCCAATGTCAATATGGTCGAGGAGATGGTGAATCTCATTGCCGGCCAACGTGCTTACGAAATGAATTCCAAGGCTATCCAGGCAGCAGATGAGATGCTGCAGACAGCCAACAGTATCAGGAGATAGGAGATTAAAATGATCTCACGTCTTTTGCTAACTCTGACGGCAGTTGCTCTGCTGATGCCAACCTCGGTATCAGCAGGCGGGGTGCCCGATGCGATAAAGGGCTCGCTGCATGCTTTATTCGCAAAGGGCATCCGCCATCAGGGTGCTACCGCTGAGTTGATTGATGTAACCCGCTGGCCTGATACCACAGGCCGTGTGACCTGGCGTCTGCCACAGATCAAAAGGCACACATCCCGTATCTCACTGATTGCGGAGCAGGGTGAGGGCCAGCAGATGCGTCGCTGGTATGTGCCCGTGCGAGTGCACTGGTGGGCAAAAGCGGTGGTGTTGAAACAGGAAGCCCCGGTTCGTACCCGACTCATGGCAGATATGCTGGAAATGAAACGGGTAGATGTTGCAGGCCATATTGGTCTCTGGTGGGAAAATATTTCCGACCTGGTCGGTATGCAGGTGACTCGTCCGATGCACAAGGGTGATGCGGTCTATACGGTGTCTGTGAAGCAGCCTCCGACGATCAAACGTGGTGATATCATTACGATTATTGCCCAGATAGGGACAATCTCTGTGCGTGCTGAGGGCAAGGCTCTGAAGTCCGGAAGCAGAGGTGATCGCCTGTTGGTACAGAATTTGCGTAGTAAACAGATGTTACAGGCAACAATTGTGGATGCGAATACCGTTCACGTGATAACCGGAGGTGCCGGATGAGAATTGAGATGTTGAAACTGCCACTGCTGCTACTGCTTGGCCTGGCGCTTGCCGGCTGTATGCCTTCGGCCAGATCTGTGACTCAGGATAAAAATCTCGATTTGATTGAGCAGGCGATGCAGACACCGCGCCAGAACAATACCGAGTCAGGTTCTCTATGGAACAATTCCGGTTCAACCATGTTTACCGATCCAAAAGCGAATGCCGTGGGTGATCTGATCACCGTTCTGGTTGTAGAGAGTGCAAGTGCAACACGTTCACTTGGAACCAAGAAGAGTAAATCATCTTCACGCCAAACAGGTCTGGATGCCTTTTTAGGCGCTGAATCAAATATACTTCCCAATGCCGGAATTACGCCATCTGCTGCTGTAAACATCAGCGATGCAAAAAACTTTGATGGCTCCGGTTCAACCACCAATTCAGACACTTTGACTGCCAGCGTGACAGCAGTGGTTACCAAGGTCTACCCCAATGGCAACATGAAAATATTGGGCCGCAGACAGGTAACAATTAACCATCAGCCACAGGAGTTGAGCTTCACAGGCGTGATTCGCCAACTTGATATCGCACCGGATAACACCGTGACATCTGCCAAGGTGGCTCAGGCTGTGATTAGCTACGGCGGTGGCGGTGAGCTGGCAACGGTTGCCCATGAAGGGTGGTTTGCCCAGACGCTTGATCGTGTATGGCCGTTTTAATGCGCACTATCCCAAGGAGAATTGAGATGAGAGCTGTTAAATATGTTTTCCCACTGCTGCTTGCACTTTTTGTTGCGATGCCGGCACAGGCAGAGCGGATCAAGGACCTGGCTGATATCGAGGGTGTGCGTAGTAATGCGCTGGTCGGTTATGGTCTTGTAGTTGGTCTGAACGGAACTGGTGACTCGTCCAACTCTTCGCCATTCACTATTAATAGTATCACGGCAATGCTGGAACGGTTCGGAGTCAATGTGCGTCCGGATATCAGCACCATGAAACCAAAGAATATTGCAGCGGTCATCGTTACGGCTGAGCTGGCCGCATTTTCGCGCCCCGGGCAGGAGCTTGATATTACTGTCTCCAGCATGGGCGATTCCAAAAGTCTTCGAGGTGGTACGCTTTTGATTACACCGCTGTTGGCGGGTGATGGTCAGGTTTATGCGGTCGCACAGGGCGCGCTATCGGTGGGCGGCTTCGCGGCTGCCGGCCAGGGTGCCCAGACAGTTAAGAATCATCCGACTGTAGGCAAAGTTCCAAACGGAGCCCGGGTGGAGCGTTCTGCACCACGTGGTATGCATGCTGATCAGGAGAAGGTTATTTTAACGCTTCGGGATCCGGACTTCACAACTATTCGCCGCATGCAGGATGCCATTAATAAACAGTTTGGTCATGGCATCGCCAAGGCGATCGATTCTGGCACGATTGAAGTGTTCAACCCTACTGGTAATGCTGTGGAACTTGTTGCAGAGCTTGAGCAGGTATCATTGATCACTGATCGTCAGGCTGTGGTTGTGGTTGATGAGCGGACGGGAACTATCGTGATGGGTGAAGAGGTCAGGATTGATAAGGTGGCTGTGGCACACGGTAATATCAGTGTGAATGTTGCTGAAAACCCCGAGGTTTCTCAGCCATTCGCGTTTGCTGCCGGAACCACTACCACTGTGGATCGTACGGATCTTCGTGTGAGTGAAGATGAGGCAAAACTGGTTGTTCTGCCTCGTCAGGTGACTCTGGCAAGTCTGGTCTCTGCATTGAACTCTGTAGGTGCAACACCAAGCGATCTGATTGCTGTACTTCAGGCGATTAAAGCCGCTGGCGCATTGCATGCTGAATTAAGGGTGATGTAATTATGAGGGATTTAGTCGAAACCGTTATTGCGCAGGTGATCAAGCAGGAGCCATATGGCTCCTCCACCTCGCACGCACGCGCGTCGACAGGCAAGGGTCAGTCCCTTGTTAAGAGTTATGCGGCACCCGCTTCATTCGATCGCAGTGAGATCAAGGATGATAAACTGTGGGATGTCTGCTGTAAGTTTGAATCTATCTTTATGCAGCAGATGATGTCTGCCATGCGTAAGTCAGTTCCTAAATCCGGTTTCATGCCTCAGGGATATGCTGAAGGGGTACATGATTCGATGATGGATCAGGCAATTTCAGATGTGGGAAGCAAACAGGGGAATCTTGGCCTGGCTGTTCAGATGTATCGCCAACTTGAGTCCGTTGATGGAAGTCGGAAGGAGGCCATTCAAGGAATTCAGGAAGCTACCGATAATGTAGGCATGACAATATATAACGATATTAAGGGAGGAGAGTGATGGTTCGTATTAATGGCACAAATCGCCCTGCCTCTATTCAGAAATCCAGCAGCGGTAAAAGTTCTTCAAAATCATCTGGCTCTGGCGGAAAGCCCGGGGCAGGTGGAGAACGGGTTGAAGTATCAGATGCATCTGCACTGCGTGAAAGAGCGCAGGTGATGTTGAGTGATATGCCCGAGGTCAGGATGGAGCGGATCGAAGAGATTCGCGATGCCCTGGAGAGTGGAAGTTTTCAGGTTAGTGGAAAAAAAGTGGCGACGCAGATCGTCAGAAACGCACTGGCAGAGCATTCCTGGAAATGAGTCTGCAAGGAGGCGATATGCTAAACACGCTTCAAGAGTTGCTTGAACGTATGAACGAACATGCAAATGTGTTGGAAGTTATTATTGCGCAGGAACAGGAAGCTGCACAGCGATTTGATGGCGATGCTCTGGTTGAATTGATGGAGCAGAGGGTTCACTCTTATGGAGAGCTGGGTGCGCTTGAAGAGAAGTGCAAAGCACTTTTGCTTTCACAAGGTGCATCTGAAGAGATGACACTGGAGGCCTTCATTGATCTCTATGCAGGAGCGGAAAAATCCCGGTTTCAATCACTAAGACGTGAACTTTACGAGCGTATGCTTCATGTTGAAAAGGGCAATTCAGATAATCGAATCCGACTGCATGCTGCATATGATGTCACGACGAATGTGCTACAGCATGTGGGTGTGATGAAACAGAAGCAGACTTACGGGCCAAGTGAACTGAAATGATCTCCGACGCGCTCAATATCGCTGCCAGTAGCCTGAAGACTCAGCAGAAGTCGATGGATGTGATATCTCACAACATTGCTAATGCGAATACTGTGGGCTATTCACGGCAGACGCCTACCCAGGTTACAGCACTGCCTGAAAAACTCGACAACATGGTTTTTGGCCGTGGTGTTGGTCTGGGAAATATCAGCAGGGTTGTAGATCCGTTGATTGGTAGCGCCCAGATCAATAATACGTCTCAACACGAATTTTTCAGCCAGCTCTCAAGTGGCCTTGCTGCAGTAGAGAATGTTTTCGGAAGCCTTCAGTCTACAGGTATTTCTGCAGCATTAGATGATTTTTTCCTCTCATGGCAGCAGCTCTCCAGCAATCCGCAGGATCAGGCTCAGAAGTTTAATGTTCGTAACAAGAGTGAAGTGCTAGCCACTCACCTTTCTAACATGCATCAGCAGTTGACCACTGCCCAGACTTCGGCTGATGAGACGATTGATCAGCGTATTGGTGAGGCGAACATACTGATTGATGAGATTGCAACACTGACAACAAGAATCAGGAAACTGCAGTCAGGACAGCAGGGAGCTTCAGGTGCAGCCAATGATCTTCTTGATCAGCGGGATCAGGCGGTTCGCCAACTCTCAATGCTGGTTCCGATTCAGCAGATTGATACTGCCGATGGTGATTTTCTTATCCAGACCAAGGGTGGTGATCTGCTAACCCAGGATGATGTGGCCAGACATCTTGGGCGTTCATCGACCCAGAGTGTGAACGGCTTCCGTGAAATTGTAATTGTCTCTACCGACACCCCTGTCGCAGGCCTTGATCAGGGTGGTTCAATTGGAGGTCTTGTATCTCTTCGTGACACCCATCTTGGTGATTATATTGGTACGCTGAATGAAATTGCCGGCAACCTTGTATTTGGTGTTAATCAGATCATGGCCAGTTCAGGTGGCGTGGTGCGTCCATCAACTATCACCTCCGGGCAGGGGGCATTGAATCCGGCACTGGCTCTGGATGATGCAGCGCAATCACTCACCTTCTCCGGTCAGATTCAAACAGGAGGCTTTAAACTCCACCTCTATGATGCGGCAGGAGTCCCGGTTACTCCCGGCGGAACCACGATCGCTATTACTGCCGGTGTTACCACGATGAATGATGTGGCTACATCAATCTCCGCTATCGCAGGTGTTACTGCCACGGTTGATGGCGTAGGCCGGCTGGTGATCAATGCCGGCACCAATACCGTTGGATTTTCTGATGACACCAGTAACTTTCTTCCGGTTTATGAGATTAACAATCTGTTTCACGGAGATGCAGCTGGTGGCCTGACCATTTCGGATGCGTTGAAGAGTAATGCTGCACTGCTTAATACCGGCACCCTGAATGCGACAGACTCCACCATTGAGGTTGGCGACAACACTGCCGCTATTGCAGTAATGGGCCTGCAGAATCAACAGATCAGCTTTGATGGCTCGACGGCAGAAACCTTGCACGTTCGTGCAGCAGTGCTCTCGACGCGCTATGGAGATGACTTTGCCATTGCCGATCAGCAGCGTCTCTATCGTCAGACTGAATCCGAATCGTTGTCACGCCAGAGAGAGGCGATGTCTGGCGTCAACGTCGATGAAGAGCTGATTGCCATGATTAAGTATCAGCGAGCCTATGAATCAGCAGCCAAGGTGATCTCTACCACCAATCAGATGCTTGATTCGCTGATGGGGATGTTACGATGAGAATTTCAAACGTTCAGCAATACGATAATCTACTCCAGGGGATCAGCAAGCAGCAGGAGATCACCGCCTCGCGTGGTGAGCAGATTGCGGCAGATAAGCGTTTTATTCGGCCATCTCAGGCTGGCTTTGAGTATAAAACATCTCTTGATTTCAGACACGCGCAGAGTGCTGTTACAGGCAGCCTTAATACCCTCGATATTGCCAACTCGCGCCTCTCCGCCAGTGAAACCCTTCTTAATGATATGAAAAACATTCTGGTTCGGGCACAGACGCTTGCAGTTCAGGCAAATTCTGGCCATATGGGTGTTCAGGAGCGTAATTCCGTATCCATCGAAACAGCGCACCTGCTTGACCAGCTTTTTGCCGACATGAATGGCGAGTGGCAGAACCAGTCCCTGTTTGGAGGTACGGCAGTAGACCGTCCACCATTTAGTACTGCTTTTGTTGCAGGCAGTGCGGCTTTTACAGCGGGTGCGAATACGACAGTTGCTGTTTCGATGACATCGAACGCCAATGGGATAAACGACACTTATACGATCACTTTGGATGCAACGGGAACGCAGATTGATGCCGTAACAGATGGTTTAGGGGTCAATCAGTTGGCTGCCCCAGTGGTGCTGGCTGCAGGTGCTAATGCATTGAATCTGACCAATGGTGCAGTTCTGGATGCAACGTTTACAGGGCCCGCCCAGGCCAATACAGCAGGTGGATCCCTGGCAGTGACCGGTGCTAATGCGGCCGGCAATTACATGTATGTAGGCAGCAATCAGGATAGAGTTGTTGCGATCACTGACACCTTGACGGCGAAGAGTAATATTCGCGGTGATGAGCCTGCATTCCTTCAGGCACTGCAGTCACTGCAGAGTTTTACAACGGCTCTTCAGAACAATGATTCGACAGCGATCGGATTGGCTCTGGATGGGCTCACGGCTGCGGGTCAGAGCATTACGGATATTACCAGTGAGGTGGGGGCACGCATCAATGCTCTGGATGCCTCCAAGGTCTCAAATGAAGATATGCGTTATACACTGGATCGAAGCATTAATAATCATGAGGCAGTGAATATGGCTGAAGCGATGGCGCAGATTCAGCAGGCCAATGTGGTGTTACAGGCATCTTATAGTCTTGTTTCAAGGCTGGACTCTTTAAGCTTGGTGAATTTTCTCAGATGATGGTGCTAAGACGTAAAGCGGGTGAAGCGATCCGTATTGGCGATGATATAAGAATTGTGATTCAGGAGGTGCAGAATGGACGCATTGTCCGCTTCGGTATTGAAGCACCGGCAGATGTGGCTGTGCACCGACTGGAGATTTATGAACTGATTCAGGCAGAAAACCGTGCTGCAAGTAGTGCTGATGCACTCGCATGGTTGAAAGGAGGCAGTGATGCCACAGGTGCAGAGCAAGATGAGTAGTGAAATAGAGCAGGGAACGGAAGAGTTTAATTTTCCTCAAGGTATAGCAGGCTTTCCGAACGCTACCCGGTTTGGTTTTATCTATGAAGGCAGGGGAAATATGGTTTGTATGCAGTCGATCGACATGCCCGAAGCAGCATTTATTCTGACGCCATGGGAAGAGGATCGATTGGGTGAGGCTCCCGCCTTAAGTCAGGAGCAACGCCAGTGTTTGGATATGGTGGAGGAAGCGGCCCTTATCTGGATGGTGGTTCTAAATCCATTTGCTGATCCGGAATGGGTTACGGCCAACCTGAAAGCCCCACTCGCAATTAACATGTCGGCAAAACGTGGGATCCAGTGTATTCGTAAGGAGCCCGATTTGGAACTCCGATATCAGTGGATGCATCAACCTGATAAAGAGTGATGTGGTGTGCTTCCCGATGTTGATTTTCAGTATCTTTTGATCTCTTTATAGCTAAAGTTCTTAACTCCAGTGACGATAAGTAAGATGTAAGAATTTGTCTCTGCTTTCTCTGGGCTGCGAGGAAGTGGTGTGACGAAACGTTTGCAGGAGAAGAGGATATGGCATTGACTGTTCGACCAACAGATGGGTTGATTCACCGGCTGCTGCAGCAGAACAGTCAGGGTGCGCCAAAGTCACAGGATGCAAAGTCAGTAGAGATCAAAGTTGTAGATCAGGTCAACATCTCCAGTCAGAGGCGTGGACATTTGGATACCGGAACGTTTTTACAAACAGAGAGCAGAGCGCATACTCAGTCCAGACTTGAGTCGCAACTGTTGCGGCTCTACACACACCATGATTCATCAGGGGAAGGGAAATGAGTCGACCTCGGTTGCTTATAGCAGAAGATGACGAGGCCTTGGCTGCACTACTTGAAGAGTACCTCTCTGAAGCGGATTACAACATTTCGCTCTGTCACCGGGGTGATGAAGCACTCAAACTTCTGCAGAAGGAGCATTTTGACCTTATCCTCTCTGATATTGTTATGCCTGGAGCTGATGGACTGACACTTTTGGCTGAAGCTCACTCGGAACCAGCAAAAACGCTGGTGGTACTCATGACTGGGTATTCGGGCATAGAGGATGCCATTCATGCGGTTGAACAGGGGGCTTATGATTTTGTCAGCAAACCTTTTCAGCTACCTGAAATCCGGGTTCGACTCGATAATGCAGCAAAGTATCAGAGCTTGCTCAGACGTTGGAATGCAGTGAAAGGAGAGGCGAATTCCGATCTGACCAATGATGATTATCTATCGTTTAGTTCGGCTGAGCTGGCTACCCATCCAGGTCAGGCCGCTATTCGGGCTTATGGGATTGTAAGGGAGTAACCGATAGATGCTGGATATATTAGTGCTGGAAGATCAGCCCGCTGTTCGGGAAGTGATCTCAGAGGTTGTTGAGGGGCTAGAGATTCCGATTAGAGTCGGTAAAGCAGATAGCCTGAAAGAAGCGCGTGAAAAATTTTCTTCCCAATCGTGGAATGGGCTGGTTACAGACCTTAGCCTGGGTGATGGTCAGTCTCTTGATCTGATCGCCGAGTTGCGCAAAGAGGGCAATGACATCCCAGTGATTCTTGTCAGTGGATTTCTCTCTCCAAGTCGTTTGGAACAGGCGAAAAAACTCAGGGTTGAGCATGTACTCGCTAAGCCGTTTGATCCTGAGACTCTACTGGATTGTCTGCGCTCTGCACTGATTCCCGATGGGGCTACCGAGCTTAAAAACGCTGTGAAACGCAAAGGGCACACAGCAGGGAAGCTGTTGCCTGAAATGTTTGAAATGGATCGCAAACTGGGTCTGCTCTATCGCATGTTTGATGAGATGCCAAAGCACACGGATGTTTCACAGATGTGCGGCAGTGCACTCGAACTGGCTATGGAGATGATTCACGCACAGGGTGGTTATCTGGCTCTGTTTGAGCGTAATCATGAGAAGCTGGTGATTGTTGCTGAAAAAGCTCTCTCTTCAAAGCCAGTGGCCTCAACATGTCACCTGAGCGAAACGCCATTTCGCAGCCTGATTCATGCTGATGAAGAGTTTCTTGAGGTATTTCCGGTTAGTGGTGGTTCTGCAAGTTGTTGGCCTGGAGTGGATGCAGATCAGTATGTTGCCATTCCTGTTTCACTTCAGGGTGTACATATGGGCGTACTTTGTCTGACTGAACGGGTTGGCAATGATCCTTTGAAAACCGAAGAGAAGCACCTGCTTGGGTTGCTGGTAAAGAAGCTGGACACACTGCTTGATAACAGGGCTGTGCATGCTGCACTGGCTGAGAGTATGCGAGAGACTCTGATTGCTCTGGTTCGGTCGCTGGAAGCACGCGACCGATATACCAAAGATCATTCGTCCAGAGTTGGTAATCTCTCGGCCCTGTTGGCTCAAGAGATGGGGTTGGATGAGGAGAGGATTCAATTAATTCGTACCGGTGGATTGATGCACGATATTGGCAAGGTGGGTATTGCGGATGAGATTCTGCTTAAACCTGGTCGATACACCGATCACGAATATGCAATCATGAAGGCACACCCATCGATTGGAGACGCGATTTTAAAAAACATGGACTCACTGGTTCGCGAACGATTGATTGTGCGCCACCATCATGAGCGTTGGGATGGGCACGGATATCCGGACAAACTGGGTGAAGAAGATATTCCCTTTGAGGCTCGGATTGTCTGTGTGGCAGATGCCATTGATGCGATGACCACACACAGGGTTTATCGTATGGCAAAACCGATCTCGTTTTGTGTAGAACAGTTAAAAAACAATTCTGGCATACAATTTGATCCAGAGGTGGTAGAGGCAGCAGTTGCTATCATTGAGCATGGTGCGGTTCAGACTCAGGCCAAGGTTGGTGAGTATGAGAAGGAGGGCCTAATGCCGATGATGAGTTTTTCGGATATTGCCTCGGAGATACCAGTTGACGCAGGAGCGGTATAGATATGTCAGATATTAATCGTAGAGAGGATTTTCGTGTAGATGATGTGATTCCGATGCGGGATCAGCCCATCTCTACAGAAGAGTATGAAGTTAAAAAGTTGCACGTTGGCATTCGCTCCAGACAGAGTTCCATGCTTCGCGACATGGTCGGAAAAGATGTTTTTGCCGAAGGCGGAGCCGCTGCCAGTTCAGAGATGGCGAAGGCAGTTGAAGCGCTTGATGCCAAGCTGAATTATCTGATTGGTGTGAATATGCTCAATGATGCCAATCGATCTGAGCTTAAGGATCGACCCATAAATTTGAGTGTAACCGGTGCTTCTTTTGTTAGCGATGAGCGCTATCGGCAGGGTGATCCGATCGCTCTATCCCTTATGCTGCCTGCGTTTCCACCAACTGTACTTGATCTGATTGGTGATGTGGTATGGTCGAGGCCAACAGGTGATGGTCGTTCAAATATCGGGGTTCACTTCTACTTCCGTTGTGATGAAGAGGAAGATGCGATTGCTAAATATGTCTTTAAACGTAATCGCGAGATGATTCGCCTGCAAAACAAACGGGAAGAGGAGCAGTCAGCCTCCTGATACTATTGCATCATGGTGACGCGGTTGCGTCCCTCTTTCTTCGATTGATAGAGGGCTTTATCTGATCGCTTGATCCAGATGGATTGATCTTCATCTCTGCGCTGCTCAGCCACACCTAAACTGATCGTTACGGCCACTTTTCCCTGAGTGGTTTTAAAAGCGTAGCTCTCTACGGCTTTGCGAATTTTTTCAGCTACATGGAAGGCCTGAGAAGCATTCATTTCAGGGAGCACAATGCAGAACTCTTCGCCACCAAGTCTTGCAACCATATCTGTGCCACGAACACTCTCTGTCAATAGCGTTGATAGGCCCGTCAAAATTTCGTCACCTGCATCATGGCCGTGCTGGTCATTAATTGATTTGAAATGATCAATATCGAGCATGATGAAGCTGTTGTTCTCCGGCGAAAGTGTGGAGAGAAACTCGGTGAGTTTTCGGCGGTTGCCGAGTCCGGTCAATGGGTCGCTTCTGGCCTGGCTCTCGGCATCTTCCAATCGTGTTGAGAGCGACTGCATCTGGGACATCTGATTCTGCATGTTGTGTTTGAGTGATTCGGTAGCGCTGCTGAGCTTCTCTCCTGCCTGAAGAAGGCTTTCACGTACACTTTGCATGAGCTTGCGCGCCTCCTTTGGGTCATTCGGGATGTCCTGCTTTAGCATTTCCTGTACCTGAATTAGTTCTGGAGCTTCACCGCCTACCTGTTGAAGGATGTCAGTCATAGATGAGAGTGAATTTTCAAAAGCGGAGGTGATCTGATTGAGTTCGCCACGCAGTCTGGCATCGTCCTGAAGATGCTCACGAAGCTGGCTTTCAAGTTTGTGGCACTTCACAGTAAGGTCAGTGTCGATTGCTGGCTCTTTTCCAAGCAGATCACTACAGCGGATAATGAGTTCATAGACAGCAGGCAAGTCGTGTTGAGATGCCAGAAGCATATTTCGCTTATCAGCGACGTACTGCTCAATTTTTTCACTCTCTTCTTCAGGCAGTGCGTTGCCACCTGCTCCTTTGATTATGGCGGCATGTTCCGCATCCATGAAGCTTGTGAGGAGTGCTATTATTTTTGCGTGTAGTGCAGTGGAGATGGATGGCTGGCGTTCAATCTCTTCAAGGTGGTGAAACATGCGTCTTAACAGGCTGCGAACCTCTGCGTTCTCTTGCTCACCAGTCAGAACAAGCATACGAAGCGTATCCATATCCTCTATTAATATGTGAATATTGCGTTTAATTTCAGACATTTGTCTGGATCAGGCGCTTAGTGAATGAATTCGCTCGGCCTCAATAGCCAGCATGGTGTCAGCCTGATGAAGCGCTTCGGTTGTATCACCTCTATTCTGATGGAGCTCTGTACGAAGTTGCTCAATGGTACTTAGTAGCTCATCGGTCGGTTTCTCTCCGGAAGAGAGTTGTTCAAGGGCCTGATCAAGCAGATTGGCTGCCTCTTTAACAAGTTGCCAGCGCTGTTCATTACTGCTGCTGCTTTGTTGGTCTGATGCGTTGTTGTCATGCACTGCATCAATTCCAGCATCCAGCATGGTTTGAAAGGTTCCATCAGCCTTACCTTTTTGAAGACTTTTTGATGGCTGGTTCTGTGCCGAATTGGTTCCCTGAATCTTCATACAATCCTTTTAGCAGCTATCGCGATTTTCGACCATTTAGGCCGGTTAACTACTCAAGAAAAACACGCAAGAGTTGGGCCAGATTGACCGGTTTAGCTCTCGGAAGGGGCCAATGCATTGATGTTAACGGCGTGGATGGTGGAACCGAAGAGTGTTTTTAGTGCGGCATAGACCATGCGATGGCGTTGAATGCGGTTTTTGCCTGCAAAATTTTCCGATACGATCTCTACAGAGAAATGTCCACCGCCATGTTCTTTAGCGCCAGCATGACCAGCATGTTTCCAGGAGTCATCGATGATTTCGAGCTTTGATGGTTGAAACTCATCCTCTAGCAGTTTTCTGACCTGATCAGCACGGCTGCTCATTTACTTTCTTTGAGTCGATAGAGAATGAAAACCTTGCCAATATGATGTACAAGCTCAGCACCTGTCTTTTCAGCCAGTAGGATTCCACTCTTCAGGCGTTCATCACGATCACTATGCTGGATTTGAACTTTGATTAGCTCGTGAGTGTTCAGAGCAATGTTGGTTTCTTGAATCACCCCCTCACTTATGCCGTTTTGACCAACTCGAATAACCGGGTTGAGATGGTGAGCTTTTGCCTTAAGTGTTTTTCGTTGTTTTGATGTCAGGGACATGGATACCTCCGGAATTTCGAAGTCTATCAGGGCTTGGCTGCAATGGTATCAAATTTGCTTCCGAATATAGCAATGTTTGTGCTATGGTCGACGTTAGATTAAGACCTCTGCAAGGCGGTGAAACGGGAGGAGTATGAAGCACCTGAGAGATGACCCAAGTCGAGTTGTTATTTTGGGTGGAGGCTCCGGAGGCACCTCCATGCTTGAGATGATGCTTCAGGAAGACCTGGTCGAAATTGTGGCTATGGTCGATCATGATTCTGGCACGCCTGGCGTACTAAGGGCTATGGCGGCAGGTATCCCTACTTTTACCGATGTGCAGGAGGCGCTGATTGCCTCAGCCCCCTGTGTTGCATTTAATCTTACAGGTAATGAGATGGTGGAAGCTGTCGCCGCCGACATTCTGGGAGCGGGTGGCGTCATCGGAGGGCTGGAAGCTAAACTGATGTGGCGAATGGTGAGCGATCTGCAGGAGACTAAGGGTAAGCTTCAATTTCAGGCTACACATGATGAGTTGACCGGGCTCTATAATCGTCGGCACCTGCTTGAAGAGATGGAGAGAGAGTTACATGCAGCCATTCGTTATAAAGTACCATTTTCGTTGTTGCTGATTGACCTTGATCATTTTAAAGCGGTCAATGATACCCATGGGCATGCTGCTGGAGACGCAGTTTTGAAACATGTAGCAGCTATCTTGAAAGATGGTGCGCGCGCTTCTGATGTGGTTGGACGATGGGGGGGGGAAGAGTTTTTGGTGATGCTTCCTCATTGTAATATCGACGATACCCTGCGCGCGGCCAATAAGTGGTTGAAGAGCGTGCGTTCCGACTCCATTCCGATAGGGTCTGATAAAGCGATTTATGTAACGTTCTCAGCGGGCATCGCGATGTTGAACGATGGCGATGCTTCCGGTTCGATTGATGCGGTGGTAGACGACCTGTTGGCACGAGCTGATGAGCGCCTCTATGCAGCTAAGGATGCGGGCAGGAATTGTGTGGTCGGTGGGTAACCAGACTGTCTGCCATGCTAAATAGTTTCTGCGGGATGTCATTGTTCTGTGGAAAAGATCAGTTAGGGTAGCCCGATGCCGCTGCAAGACGAACATTCGGATCAAATCGACTCAACGCATGTGGGTACAGCTTCTGAGCTGCCTCCGCGTTTTCCTATCCGATGGCGGTGGACCATGTTGGTGGGTTTTGCCGTGATGCTAGCTGTATTGGTACTGTCACTGGTGATTTTGGATATGGAGCGTGAAGCCTGGTTGAAAAATCAGGAGACACAGGCTGAAGTCCTTGTCGATCGGCTGAGTGATGAGCTGAAAATACCGATGCTGGTTGGAAGTAGCGCCGAAGTTGAACTTATTATCAAGGGTGAAGATGGCTTTCTGAACAAAGTTCCCGATGTGCTCGGTGTGCATATTCAATATGCCAACGGTAAGGATCATCACTTTGGTGATGTCGGTCATGATGAAGCGCTGCTCAACAAAATGGTTGAGAGTTCACATATTGTTCGCCTTCAAAGCGAGCGGCTCCTGTATGTTAAAAAGGTGGAGTATGCCGGTACAGTCGTTGGCGCAGTAGGTGTTCGCTATTCTGAAAAGGCGTGGGAAGACCTGGCCGGAAAACTGGTTGGAAGGATGGCAGTTGCGGCTATACTGGTGGTGCTTATGTCCAGTGTGATGGTTTACTGGATCGCTGGAAGAATGAGTCACCCTCTGGAGATGCTGGCGGATGCCGCACAGCATGTGGCATATGGCGATTACAGTGTGCGCCTTCCAGTTAACGGGAATGATGAGATCAGTGATGCGACATCCCAATTTAATTCAATGGTGGAAGAGCTTGCTCATAAGGAAGAGATCAAAGATGTGTTCGGTAAATACCTGAATCCAAAACTGGTCTCCGATGTGTTTGATCGTGGAAGTATGAGCCGCGCTGAGAATCGAAGGCAGGATGTTACGGTGCTGTTTGCTGATATGGTTGGTTTTACCGCTTTTTCCGAAACCACTGAGACCGAAGAGGTTGTCGATGTGTTGAATAAACACTTTGAAGTGTTCCACCGTATTATCGACTATTACGGTGGTCATGTTGATAAATATATTGGTGATGCAGTCATGGCTGTTTTTAACCATCCCAATGAAGATCAGGATCATGTGCGTCATTCCGTGATGGCAGGGCTGGCTATGGTAGTGGCTTGCAGCAAGCTGGGTGTGCTTCGTGATAATGGTGAGCCGATTCAGTTCAGGATTGGCCTGAACCGGGGTGAGGCGATTGTGGGTAACATTGGCGCAGCAGAGCGTTTGGAGTACACGGTCATTGGTGATACGGTAAATGTAGCTTCACGTATGGGTGGGCTGGGAGAGGGCGGCGAGCTGGTCCTGTCACATTCGACTTTCGAGCATCTTGGCGGTGATGAGTTTTCATTTGATGAGATGGGGCTGCGTGATATTAAAGGTGTGAGTCAACCTATGCGTTGTGGCAGAGTTAGGCCTGTGGAAGAGAGTGTACAGCGTAATATCGCTCATGCTGTAGCGCTGGCCTTTGATTTAACGCTTCCATCAGATGTTAGATTGATAATTGGTGATGTTTAGGAGAGGTGATTTGACCAGACTGGCTTGGCTGTTGATAGCCCTCGTGATGAGTGGTTGCGGAGGGTTGCTTACGAAAGAGGGTGGTACAACCACTCAGCTTAGTTTTTTGAATACTTATGATGCAGCACTCAGCGATTATAAGCAGGGCCGAATTATGACATCCAGAGCACGAATTCTGGCCATGGATAAAGAGCGGGAAGATTACCCGCAGGCACTCAAACTTTTGAAGCGAAATGTGGAGCCGGCTCGTCTTCGTCTGCTTAAACATTACAGCAATAAAGCCAAAGCAGCCGAACGGGCAAAGAAGTGGTCTCAGGCTGTGGCTCTATATAGTCAGGCTGCCCATCACTCCATTAAACCTGATTCGTTGAATCGCCAGCGGGATAAAATGGAAATGAAGATGAGGCAGTTGCGTATGAATACTCTGCTGGCCCAACGGCGTGCTGAAGATTCAGCTCTGTTGGCATGGCCAGACGCTTATGATCCACCCAAAGGCGTTGCTCCTGAAGATGTTAACTTTGAGCGGGCTCGAGAGCATGCTCAGGATTTGATTGAAGATCGTGGAAGCCTGGCTTACAGAGAAGCTCGTTATTATGTAGGTAAGGATCAGCCTGAGATCGCGTATATTGAGGCGGAGTCTTATCTTCGGATGGTTCCGGATTCTGATCGTGGAAAGCGGTTGATAGAAGATATTAAAAAGCTGATCCCTAAAGGGATAAAAATTGCTAAGGTTAAGTCTTCGACATCAAAAGCTGGCAAGCTTACTAAGCGTGCACGGCTCCCTAATGCCGTGACCCTCAAACAGGTGAAATCCCTGATGAGTAAAGGTGAGTGGGTTAAAGCGAAGAAGTTCGCCACGGTTTATCGCCGAGAGGGTGGCAAGGATGCTGATCGTCTGCTGAAACAGATTCAGTCAAATATTGAAAAGCAGGCAGCAACTCTCTTTGCCCGAGGACGGCTGGAGTTTCGTAAAGAACACCTGAAAACCGCTGTCGGTTATTGGGAGAAGGCTGCGGCGCTGGTTCCTGAAAATAGTGAATATGTTGATGCGCTTAGACGCGCGAGGCAGCTGCAGGAGCGGCTGCAGGTCCTTAAGAGTGAAGAGACCCAGAAACAAGTCAAATAAAAAGGTTTAATCGTGCGTGATTCAATAGTAATGCCGCGACGTAAGACGCGCAGAGTGATGGTGGGTGATGTTGCCGTTGGCGGTGATGCGCCGATTGCAGTTCAGTCGATGACCAACACCTTGACGACAGACATTGATGCAACTGTGGCACAGGTCAAGCTTCTGGAATCTGCCGGAGCGGATATCGTCCGGATCTCAGTTCCCGATAGCGAATCGGCTGCTGCTATGCCGGAGATTCTGAATCAGACCAATATTCCGATTATCGCGGATATCCATTTCAGTTATAAAATGGCGCTAGCCTCACTTGAGGCCGGTGTGCACGGGCTTCGTCTTAACCCCGGAAATATTGGTGGGCGTGATCGGGTTGAGCGTGTAGTTAAGGCGGCCAGGGAGAGAGGGATATCTATCCGTATTGGGGTTAATGCCGGGTCGCTTGAAAAAGAACTCAATGAAAAATATGGCGAACCGTGTGCTGATGCGATGGTAGAGTCAGCACTAAACCATATTCGCATCCTTGAGGATATGGACTTTCACGATATCAAAATTTCGCTTAAGGCGAGCAATATTCCAATGACGGTTGCAGCTTACCGGAAGCTTGCAGGGAAGGTGGATTATCCGCTGCATTTGGGAATTACCGAGTCGGGCAGTCTGTTTGGCGGTACTGTGAAATCATCCATCGGCCTTGGGCTGCTTCTGGCGGATGGTATCGGTGATACGATTCGTGTCTCTCTTGCTGCTAAGCCGGAAGAGGAGATCAAGGTCGGTTTTGAAATTTTGAAGTCGCTGGGACTCAGGCATCGAGGCATAAACCTGATCGCATGTCCATCGTGTGCCAGGCAGAAGTTTAATGTGATTGATGTGGTTTCAGAACTTGAAAATCGTGTCGCTCATATTCATGAAAACCTTGATGTGGCGGTTATTGGTTGCGTGGTGAATGGGCCTGGTGAGGCCAAAGAAGCCAGCCTGGGCATTACAGGTGGTTATCCGACGCACACATTTTATCGCGATGGTGAGAAGTCTGAAAAGGTGCGCTCTAATGTCATGATTGACCGATTGGTAGAGGAGATTGAGCAGCGCGCTGCTGTGATGCGAAACGATAAAGGATCATCAGATGGCTAAGAAATTGCAGACTATTCGCGGCATACATGATGGGTTACCTGCTGATGTGGCCAAATGGCGACATGTAGAGCGTGTGGCTAGAGCAGTGTTTTCCCGTTACGCCTTTGATGAGGTGCGACTACCACTTTTGGAGCCAACGGAACTCTTTACCCGCTCCATTGGAGAGGCTACAGATATTGTCTCTAAAGAGATGTATAGCTTTGAAGATCAGGGTGGTGATCATATCTGTCTTCGGCCTGAGGGCACGGCAGGAAGTGTGCGTGCCTATCTACAGGCTGGTCTGACGCGTGCTGGCGTGCAGCGTTGGTATTATGCGGGTCCGATGTTTCGCAGAGAGCGCCCGCAAAAAGGGCGTCTGCGCCAGTTTCAGCAGATTGGTGTGGAGATGTTCGGTGTTGCAGGGCCGCACGAAGATGCCGAAATGCTAGCGATGGCTCGCGACTTTTTGCATGGGCTCGGGCTTGAAGATGTTCGTATGGAGCTCAACTCCCTCGGTTGTCCGGCCTGTCGCCCAGCATACAAAGACCGACTGGTTGGATTTCTGCATGCACGTGCTGAGAAGCTGTGCGAAACTTGCAACGGCCGCATCAGTAAAAACCCGATGCGGGTGCTTGATTGTAAGGTTACGTCTTGTCAGGCGGAATTGATCGATGCACCGGAGATGGTTCACCATCTCTGTGGTGATTGCGACGATCACTTTACAGGTGTAAAAGATGGGCTTGATGCTCTGAACGTGGGCTATCAACTCAATCCGCGCATTGTGCGGGGGCTCGATTATTATAACCGCACAGCCTTTGAAATTATTACCGATCAGTTGGGGGCACAGGGGACTGTGATTGCCGGAGGCCGTTATGACGGTCTTATTGAGGAGCTTGGGGGGCCCGCCACACCTGCGACTGGGTTTGCTATGGGGGTTGAACGATTGGCTATGCTGCTTCCCGACGAGAAGGGGGTTGTGCCGGATGTGGCGGTTGTCGCACTTGGTGATTCGGTGAAGGGGCATACTCTGAGGGTCGCTTCTGAACTTCGAGGCAGAGGGCTGGTTGTCATTCACTGTGGCGGTGGAAGTGCCAAACGACAGTTTAAAATGGCTGATCGCGAAGGTGCTCGTTTCGTGCTGGTTGTGGGCGATGATGAGATGAATCAGGGTGTTGTAACGCTGAAACAGATGAGCACAGGTGAACAGCACACGTTAACACTGGACGCCGCAGCAGGGTTGATCGCACAACCCGTCTGATGACAGGCAGACTTCAACTGGCGTGGAACACATTCCGCGATGCCATATGGCCGCTGGTTGAAGCGTTGCGGGATCTTACACCAATTATTGTGGTGATCCTCTTTTTCCAAATAATTGTACTCAAGCAGCCAATTCCCAATCTTGAAGGGTTATTGACAGGTCTGCTGTTTGTATTGCTGGGTCTGGCTCTGTTCATTCGCGGGCTTGAGATCGGGCTGTTTCCATTGGGTGAGGCAATGGCGCATGCCTTTGCAAAGAAAGGCAATGTGTTTTGGCTTCTCCTTTTCGCATTTCTGCTCGGGTTTGGCACGACTGTAGCTGAGCCTGCATTGATCGCTGTTGTTGGCAAGGCTGCTGAGGTGGCAGCACAGAGTGGTGTGATTGAGCACAGTGAGAAAGTGATGGCAGACTATGCGTTTGGCCTTCGCATGACCGTTGCCCTGTCTGTTGGGACGGCGATTGTGCTTGGAGTGCTACGCATTATCTTCGGGTGGCCACTGCATCTGTGTATCATGGCTGGCTATGCATTGGTGGTTGTGATGACCTATTTTGCACCGGAAGAGATTATCGGTATCGCTTACGACTCCGGTGGTGTGACCACCTCTACCATCACCGTACCGCTGGTAACAGCGTTGGGCGTTGGTCTGGCTACTTCGATTCGCGGTAGAAACCCCGTGTTGGATGGTTTTGGGCTGATTGCATTTGCATCACTTTTGCCGATGGTTTTTGTCATGTTTTATGGGATCATTACAACATGAATATGTTCGGTATTTTTACTGATACTATGCTCTCAACGCTGCACGATGTGTTGCCTATTGCGGTAGTTTTACTGGGGTTTCAGCTGCTGGTGTTACGTCAGCCTATCCCTCAACTCTGGTCGGTGATTCGTGGCTTTGTTTACGTACTGTTTGGCTTGGCTCTTTTCCTGATGGGGCTTCAGGAGGCGATCTTCCCACTCGGTGAGGTCATGGCCAGACAGCTGACTGACCCACAATTTCTCTACGATGCTGCGGCTCAGATTCCTGCGATTGTCCGCTGGCAGGATTATGCTTGGGTCTATGTGTTTGCTTTCTCTATCGGATTGGCAACAACACTTGCTGAGCCCTCCCTGATTGCAGTGGGCCTGAAGGCGCAGCAGGTGTCCGGAGGTGCCATCTCGGCATGGGGGCTGCGAATCGCCGTTTCACTCGGTGTCGCCGTAGGTGTTTCAGTTGGTTGTTATCGCATTGTCTCTGGCACCGATCTCTGGCTCTATGTCATTGCGGCCTATCTGGTAGTAATTATCCAGACCCGTTTTGCACCACGTATGATTATTCCGCTAGCTTATGACTCAGGAGGCGTAACTACCTCCACAGTGACCGTACCGCTGCTTGCAGCGCTGGGTTTGGGGCTTGCATCAACTATTCCGGGGAGAAGTCCCCTGATCGATGGGTTTGGGCTCATCGCATTCGCCAGCGTTTTTCCGATCATGAGTGTTATGGGTTATGCTCAACTCTCTCAGAGAATTGGCAAAGCGCAGCAGATTAAGGAGGCAGACAATGCACTTTAAATTGATTATTGCACTTGTCGATTCAACAAAAACTGATGCTATCATGACAGCAGCACGAGAAGCGGGTTCTACTGGCGCGACGGTGGTCGGTGATGCACGTGGGGAGGGATTGAATCCGAGAAAAACTTTTTTCGGGCTAACGCTGGAGTCTCAGCGAGATATGCTTCTGTTTATTGTTGAGGAGCATCTGAGTCGTAAGATTCTTGAGCAGATTGCTATTGTCGCAGATTTTGAAGCGAAGCCAGGAAGCGGTGTAGCATTTCAGATAGATGTCGAGGATACCGTTGGACTTAAAGGGCAGATTGAGACACTGATGGATGAAGTGGAGGAGAAGTTATGAGTGAGCATATATCGCTACTGGTGCAGGATGTAATGAAGCCGGAGTTCGATCTTGTAGAGGGTGTGGCCACGGTCCGTGAGGCGCTGGAGATGATGGAGCATATTGAAACGAAGTGCCTGATCGTTAACAAACGTCATGAGTGTGATGAGTACGGTATCGTAGTCATTGCTGATATCGCTCGCGAGGTACTGGTAAAGGATCGCTCTGCAGATCGGGTTAGTATCTATGAAGTAATGACCAAGCCAGCCGTAACGGTTCATCCCGGTATGAATATCAAGTATGCCAGCGCCCTTTTTGGACGGCTTGGACTATCCAGGGCACCAGTAATTGATCGGGATGGCAATATTGTTGGTATTGTCAGCTATACAGATATGGTGATGAAGGGGCTGTTGAAGGTTCAGTAAACGCTTCTGCTGGTAAAAAAGTTAGCATTTTCCTGCTATAGTTGGATTACTCTTTGCAGCTATGCATGGATGATATTAAATTTAAAGGAGAGAAGATATGTTACGATGGCTAATGCTGACCATCCTCATACTGGTTGCTTCACCTGTTTCGGCAACCTCCATTTTCACTGGCATTGAGGAGCGAACCAAAACAATTTATTCAGACTTGAAAGGTGACAATAGTTATCACGCCCATCTTGCGAGAAAGCTGGCTGTCTACGCCGGAGTAGAGAAGGGCCAGAGTGATATCTCTGCTGCGCGTCAATTGATGGATCTTGCAGAAGAGCACGCCCGCAAGGCAGGGGGGCAGTGATGAGAGTTTTGTTTTTAACCCTGATTACAGCTCTACTCTCCGCGTGTGTAGTAGCGCCACTTGATATCCAGCGCGGTGAACTCAGTGAGGCGCGTGTATTGGTCGCTAAATCAAAAGCTGCAGGAGCTGAACGATGTGCGCCGGAGCAGCAGGCAACAGCTGTTGCTATGCTCTATATGGCCGCTCATGAATACAGTGAAGGTGACGTTCATCCTGAAGAGCAAAGAGAGCTGGTAGAAGGCTCTATGAAAGCGGCAAAAGAGGCATATCGGGTTGCTAGAAAAGGTTGCTCTAAGAAAGTTGAAATTATCACTTTGGAAGGTGTCTATTTTGAGACCAATAGTGACAAATTGACCCATGAATCTGTGGCAACACTTGATGGTGCAGTTGCAACATTGAAGCGACGTTCATCAATTAGTGTTGAGGTTGCGGCACATACTGATAGTCGTGGTAGCGCGGTCTATAACCTTGATCTCTCCAACCGTCGAGCCAGTAGTGTGATGGCCTATCTCACCGAACACGGTGTGGATGCAGGGCGACTCAGCTCTAAGGGTTATGGTGAGTCCTCTCCGGTTACGGATAACGGATCGGCTGAAGGGCGGGCTAAAAACCGCCGCGTAGAGCTGCGTATTCAGTAGTTAGTTACTGGCCATTGTTGTAGATGAAATAGCGCCCCTGATCTCAGAGGCGCTATTTTTTTGAGTGTTGTTTTTGATTCTGGGCGATCAAGTCGTCCGGTAACTCTTTGCAATGAGCACTTGTAGTCAGATGATAGCCACTTCACCTTTACTTAATCAGGAACTTATATATTTTACGTTCTATTTTGGCAGTGGGTATGGAGAAAAAATGGATATTATTACAGCACTTAACGTTTTTATTATAGCGCTTGTTGCCATCTTTTTTCCGTTTATGGAGCTTTCAAAACTGCAGGTGAAACGTTACCTGCTTACCGCCGCTATTCTCTTTATAGTTCCACTTGTTTTTGCTTTAGCTGGTAACAGTTTTGGCTGGTTTACAGTCTACTATTTTGAAGATGTTATTTTACTTCAGCGAGGCGTTTTTGGTATCTGTTTTGCGGTTGGTTATGGCATTGTTTCAGGCCTTGTTCTATATGCTGTTAAGGTGATGGTTATGACTCTGCTTGGAAGAAAGCAGCAGGATTAAACGGTTTTAGAACCATTGCTCGATAATGCTCTCGATTGATATCTTGCAGCTCGAATATTGGAACAGCTTTTCAACAGTCTGAAAATTATGGCTGAGGAGTCGCCCGTTCAACGCTCCACTGGAGCCTCTGTTTAGCCACCTTTCTGGTGAATTAAGTAGCGAAAAAAATCTTTTTCAAGCGGCGCAATATAGCACTTTTATGCGATATACGCAGGTGTAACTCATGGTTTATGATTCGCGTGGGGGAGAGGAAGAGGTGTCTGCTGTCATCACTTCCTAATGTTGTTTGAACGGGGCGCGAATGATGAAATATAAAGTTCTGGTGAAAGGTAACAATTATAAAACGGTGGTTGGCAAGCAAACTCGGGAATTTGGTTTTCATGCTACCCGTTTTGTCGAGGCGAATAGTCACTCGGCTGCAAAACAGAGAGCCTTGCAGCTTGTGAAGGAGGAGCTTGACCATATTGTCTTTAATAACTCTGCAGGAAATCCTGCGATTGAAGCATCTCAGCTGGTCGAAGTCGCAACATTTGGAGAGCATGATGTTCCCGGAAGTGGTTTTAGCTGGCACATGGAAGGCAGGGAGCAATATCTCTGATCACATGATTGCAGATGAAAGAGTGGGTGGCCTTTAGAATCTGGCTTTTAACGTTTGTTTAACAGGCTATGGCAAGGCGTTGCAGCTGCTGATAGCGTGCCCGTCATGAGTAATTCTGGCGAAAAGATGACACTGGATGAGCTGCGGGAAGCCATTGATGCGGTTGATGATGAAGTTCTATCGCTGATTCACAAGCGAGCAGCTCTGGCTTCTGCTGTGGGCGAACGCAAAGTGGATCAGGGTAATGCACCTTTCTATGTTCCAAGCCGTGAGGCGAAGATTATTAGACGCTTGCTGGCGCGCAACAGCGATGCGGCTGAGCACTCGCATATGACAAAAATTCCTGATGAGGCGATTCATGGAATTTTCCGTGAGGTGATTGGTGCCTGTCTGGCACTTGAACATCCGATGACTATCGCTTTTCTTGGCCCTGATGGCACCTTTACCCATACTGCTGCAACCAGACAGTTTGGTGCTACGGCTCATTATATGGCGTGTAAGAGTTTCGAGGCGATTTTTGATGCGGTTGAATCTGGCCGTGCTACCTATGGCGTTGTGCCAGTTGAAAATGCTTTTGAAGGCGCTGTGACTCATACGCTCGATCTCTTTGCAGATATGGATCGCGAGATCTATATCTGTGCCGAAGTGCAGCTCTCAATTCATCATCATCTATTCAGTTATGCAGGTTCACTTGAAGATGTGCAGCTGGTGATTTCACATCCGCAACCATTGGCCCAGTGTCGCAAGTGGTTGCTGGAAAATCTTCCGAATGCTTCCCTGATGGAGGTGGCATCGACTGTGCGTGCCGCCAAGATGATCGAAGAGGCGAAAGATAGCGGTAGTGGTTCGATTGAGTGGCAGCATGCCGCCGCGATTGGGCCATACGCTATTGTTGATCAGACTTCGCTGCCATTGATGCAGAAGAATGTTGAGGATCACCACGATAATACCACCCGTTTTCTGGTGATTGGCCAGCACGACTCGCCAGTGTCAGGCGAAGATAAAACAGCATTGGTGATGTCGATCAAAGATGAACCCGGAGCGTTAAATAACCTGATCAACTGTTTTGCCTCCCGGGGTATCGGGTTGACTCGGATTGAATCACGACCATCAAAGAAGCGGCTCTGGGAGTATCTCTTTTTTGTTGATGTTCAGGGTCACAGGGATGATGGGCCGGTGGCAGCTGCCATTGCCGAGATTGAAAAGAAAACAGGGAGTTTCATCAAGGTGCTTGGCTCCTATCCTGTTTCACGCAAGCTATAAATGGGCAACGTGAATTGGGCCGACAGGGTCGTAGACCAGACGCTTAATCTTTTCCCCTATGTGCCGGGCAAACCGGTAGAAGAGTTACTGGCAGAGAAAGGCTTAAAAGAGGCGGTAAAACTTGCTTCTAATGAGAACCCATACGGCCCTTCACCAATGGCGATCAAGGCGATCAAAAAAGCGGCTGGTGAGGTGCATCGTTATCCAGATGGTAATGGCGGTGAACTAAAAACGGCTCTGGCTGCAAAGCATGGTTGCAGCACAGAAAACATTTTACTCGGAAATGGTTCGAGTGAAGCGCTAAGAATGGTGATACATACCTTCGCCGGCATTGGTGATGAAGTGCTCTTTTCCGAGCGGGCTTTTATTATGTACCCACTTTATGCCAGAATGGTAGGGGCATCAGAGGTGGCTGTGCCGGAAGCTGATGGCCTTGCTCATGATCTGGATGCAATGGCTGCAGCCGTGACGAAAAAGACAAAAGTGGTGTGTGTTGCTAACCCGAACAATCCGACAGGTACGCTGCATGGTGCTGATGCGCTTCAGCAGTTTCTTGATCGTTTGCCGCGTAATGTGATTGTCATCATGGATGAGGCCTATTATGAGTTTGTGGCTGATGAACTCGGTAATACCTATGCCAGGCTCAGTCATCCGGGATTGATCATAAGCCGTACGTTCTCCAAAGCGTTTGGACTTGCTGGATGTCGGGTAGGGTATGCTATTGCCGATGAAGAGATTGTTGCTTTGGTGAACCGTTTTCGTGAACCCTTTAATGTGAATCTGATCGCACAGAAGGCTGCTGTGGCAGCACTGAATGATATTCACTGGGTGATGGCTCGTGTGATCGATTGCAAACAGGAGAGAGACCGTCTTGAGCTGATTTTTGATGGCTGGGGTCTGCTCGGCGGCAGAAGTTTCGGGAACTTTGTGTTGCTCCGCCACGATAGGGCCACGCAAATTTTGCAGATGCTCGAAGATCAGGGCATTATCCCTCGCCCGCTCGAGGCTTACGGAATGCCAGATTATCTGCGTATTTCAGTAGGTAGTGAGCAGGAGAATGAGCGTTTGTTAAAGGCTTTAGAGCCAATATTAAGCTCGCTCCAGGAGTAGTTCCATTGTCTCGCGAAAGTGAACACCCAGTTGAACATCTGGTGGTGATTGGTGTCGGCCTGATTGGTGGATCGATTGCCCGTGCCTTGAAGCATGAAGGTTTTGTTGGCCGGGTGACCGGTGTTGGCCGTAGTCGAGAGAATTTGGATCGGGCGCGTGAACTGGGGATTATCGATCACTGGAGCCACAATATTGCAGAGGCTGTACACGATGCCGATATGGTTGTCGTGGCTGTGCCCATGGGTGCGTATGACCGTCTCTTTGCTGAACTCGCTAAAGTATTGCCCGAAAATGCTGTGGTGACCGATGCTGGAAGCACCAAACAGCATGCGATTGATGTGGCTGAGAAGCATCTCTCTGATAGCTCTCGCTTTATTCCTGCACACCCAATCGCAGGAACAGAGCAGTCGGGCGCTGAAGCTTCGTTTGCTGAATTGTTTGAAGATCGCCTATGTATTTTGACGCCGGCTGAAAATGCTGATCCGGAATCGTTAGCCATTGTGAATGCCATGTGGGAGGCGACAAAGAGCCGTGTGGTTCAGATGGATGCAAAACGGCATGATGATTTTCTTGCCTCGGTCAGCCATCTACCGCACCTGGCAGCCTTTGCACTGGTCAACGCGGTACGCAAGCAGGGGGATGAGGAGCATGATCCCTTCCAGTTTGCAGCAGGTGGGTTTCGTGACTTCACCCGTATTGCCTCATCATCGCCTGAGATGTGGCGTGATATTGCTCTCTCCAATAGTGAAGCACTTGCATCCAATATCGATGCGCTACAGGCGGAGCTTGCCGAGTTGAAACTGGCTCTGGAGAGCGGTGACGGTGAGATGTTGTTGCAGAGTTTCAGTGCTGCAAAGAAGGCGCGTGATGAGTGGCTTGAGAAGCATGGAGGAAGTTTGTGAGGTTCTTGGTATGAATGTGGGTGGAACCCTGATTGCAGGCCCTGCTGCTGGAGCGCTAAAAGGACGGGTGACCGTTCCCGGCGATAAATCGATGTCTCATCGTGCGGTGATGCTTGCGTCACTGGCGGATGGAATGACTGAAATTCACGGTTTTTTACCTGGCGAGGATAATCTGGCCACAGCTCAGATGTTTGTTGATATGGGTGTCACCATTGAGTGGCTTAATAGTGAGAAAACATCTCTTCGTGTTCACGGTGTGGGTCTGCATGGTCTGCAACAGCCGAAAAATATGCTGGATGCAGGTAACTCCGGCACCTGCGTGCGTCTAATGACAGGAGTTTTGGCAGGGCAATTATTTAGCAGCACAATGACCGGCGATGCCTCTCTCTGTAAGCGTCCAATGAAGCGGGTGGTAGATCCGGTTCGCAACATGGGAGCAGAAGTTGATGGTGGCGATGGCGGCAACCTTCTGCCAATTACGATTAAAGGTGGGGAGCTGAAGGCTATTCATCATGTTTCGCAAGTTGCCAGTGCTCAGGTGAAATCGTGCGTATTGCTGGCTGCTCTCTTTGCCAAGGGTGAGACAACTGTGATTGAACCTCGTCCAACCCGTGATCACACTGAACGGATGCTGCCACTATTTGGTCAGCCAGTGCATGTCGATGAAGAGGGTGTGATTCACCTCAATCCAACCGGAAAACTGACGGCACCAAAAGAGCCTGTTCATATTCCGGCTGATCCATCTTCGGCAACCTTTTTTGCCGTAGCTGCTTCTCTGATACATGGCTCTGACATTACCTTGGAGCGTATTGGCATGAACCCGTTACGAAATGGGTGGAGCCGGATTCTTTCAGATATGCAGGGTCGGTTTGAGTTGCAGAATGAGGGGCTGGTTGGTGAAGAGCGTGTGGCAGATATTCATGTTGTCCATCAGCAGTTGATCGGAATTCAGGTGAATCCGGCTGATGTACCTGATGCGATTGATGAGTTTCCGGTTCTTTTTGCAGCCGCTTCTCTGGCCGATGGCGAATTCGTGTTGTCAGAAGCAGAAGAGCTCAGAGTAAAGGAGTCTGATCGAATCGCTGTGATGGCAAAGGCTCTGATTGCTGCAGGTGCGGATATTGAAGAGCGTCCGGATGGTGCTTTGATCAGAGGTGGAGCCTTGAAAGGGGGCTGCGTTGTGAATGCCGAAGGCGACCATAGAATTGCTATGGCGATGGCTGTGGCTGCCCAGTGCGCAGACTCAGAAATCATGATTGAGAATGCAGCGGCTATTGCGACATCTTTTCCCGATTTTGTGCCGCTGGCACAGAAGCTGGGTATGAATGTTCGCTGGCAGCAGGATGAACAGTGAGTAAATGGACGTCCATCAATGGGCTGCGCGTTGCTATTGATGGCCCTTCCGGTTCAGGAAAGGGAACTATTGCAGCTATGGTAGGAAAAGCTGTTGGCCTGACTGTGATGGATACAGGATTGCTCTACCGGTTTTTGGGATGGCGGGCGAATGAGCAGGGCGTTGATCTGGATGATGAACAAGCTGTTGTCTCGGTTGTGAATGAAGTTATCGCAGAGATGGATTGGCGCACAGAGGGTATCTTTTTTGAAAATAGGGATTGCACTCAGCTGTTACGTGGTGAGGATGTCGGTGCCTGTGCATCAAAGGTGGCAGCGATGCCTCTGATTCGTGAACATCTGCTTGAATTGCAGCGGAAAATTGCCGAGTCAGGGTGTGTGATGGATGGTCGGGATATTGGAACGGTTGTTCTGCCTGATGCTGAAGCCAAGTTCTTTTTGACTGCCTCTAATCGAGAGCGGGCTCGTAGACGCTGGGCACAGTTGCAGCAGAGCGATGCGGAAGTTACGCTCAATCAGGTTATAGCTGATTTAAAAGCTCGGGATTCACGTGATAGTGAACGTGACTGCTCACCGCTTGAGAGAGCAAAAGATGCTATTGAAATTGATTCTACAACGATGAGAATTGATGAAGTGATTGATCGAGTGCTCGCCGTATTGGAACGGCGTAAACTGATCTTTTAAAGTTGTGCTACAGTCTCTCCAGCGCGAGAAGTGTGGCGAAGTGTGAATAGAACAAAACTAAAATAAATTGGAATTGAAACAATCATGAATGAACAGAACCTAACCGAAGAGAATAAGATAGCACTGGATGCTGTAGCACCAGCCGTGGCTGAGGAGGAGTCTTTTAAACAGCTTTTTGAAGCATCGTTAAAAGAGAAGCCCGCCTTGAAGAAGGGTGAGAATATCAAAGGTTTTGTCGTAAGTGTTGATTCTGAAGTAGTAACGCTGGATGTGGGTGCCAAGAATGAGGGTACCATTAATGTCAGTGAGTTTGAGGCTATTGGCAGTGATCTTCCAGCTGTGGGTGATGAAATTGATGTGATGGTGGTCTCTGCCGGTGGAAGAGACGGTGTTCGTCTCTCCGTTCTTGAAGGGCGCCGCCAGGAACTCTGGAGCGGCATTGATGCAGCTCTGGAATCAGATGCGACTGTAGAGGCGACTGTGCTGAGAGAGGTGAAGGGTGGCTTCCGTGTGAATCTGGGTGGCCTTGAGGCTTTCATGCCCCGTTCAGAGGCAGATATTGATGCCCGTATTGCAGCGGATCAACTGGTCGGCCAGGTATGTCAGGTAGCTATTATTGAGGCGACTCAGAGACCTGAGAACATTGTTGTCTCACGTAAAAAGCCAATGGCAAAAGAGCAGGAGGCCGAGCGTGCCAAGTTGTTCGAAACGCTTTCGGTTGGCAGTAAGCTGTCAGGAAACGTGAAACGATTAGCCGATTTCGGCGCCTTTGTGGATATTGGAGGGGTTGATGCACTGCTGCATGTTTCTGACATGGCGTGGCGTAGAATCGAGCATCCAAGTGAAATGCTCTCAGTTGGACAGAGTATCTCTGCTGAAGTTGTGAAGCTTAATGCTGAAACCGGAAAAGTATCGATCTCAATGAAATCACTGCAGGAAGACCCGTGGATGTCTGCCGCGTCGACTTATGAGGCAGGCATGCGTTTGACCGGAACGGTTAGAAAACTACTTGATTTCGGTGCAGTTGTTGAGCTCGAGCCTGGTATCGAAGGGATGATTCATCGCTCTGAGTTGAGCTGGGTTCGTAAAGATGTGAAGCCGACCGAAGTGTTGAGTGAGGGTGATGTGGTTGACGTGGCTGTGCTTGCCATCGAACCGGAAGATCGTCGTATCCGACTCAGTTTGAAAGAGGTGAGTGAAAATCCATGGCAGGCTTGGCTGGCAGACAACCCGGTTGGCTCTAAAATCACTGGCAAAATCAAGAATGTGACTGATTTCGGTTTTTTTGTTGGGCTCACCAACGATCTGGACGGGCTGGTGCATATCGGCAATCTTTCCTGGGAGAAAGAGGGCGATGAAGCGATCAAGGCGTATTCAAAATCGCAAGAGGTTGAGACTGTAATCCTGGGTGTGGATATTGATCGTCAGCGCATCTCTCTTGGCATTAAACAGCTCTCTGATGATCCCTTTGAGGTGTTCCTCACCGGCATTAAGCGCGGCGGTGTTGTTAAAGGCAGTGTAGTTGAAATCAATGCTGGAGCAGCGATGATTGAGCTTGCGGATGGTGTTCAGGCGCGCCTGGCTCTGCGTGAAGTCCCGCGTGAGAATGATGCTCTTAAAGTTGGCGATGAAGTTGAGGCCAAAGTGATTGAGATCAATCGCAAACGCAGACAGGTGGATTTGTCTGTTCGCCAGCAGTTGCGAGATGAAGAGCGGGATGCGATGCGTAGCTATAGTCAGGAATTGAGTAACGAGCAGGCTCCTTCAGCGCTTGCTTTGGAGCTTCAGCGTAAACTTTTGGATAAAAAATAAGGTTTTTCTGGTTATTTGGATTGCCAAAGTGTTAAAATGGTCTAAGTTACTGAAGCTGTCAGGAGGGAAATATGACCAAATCTGAGCTGGTAGAGATCATTGCGGATGGTTATGGCGAAATTACCAGGCGAGAAGCTGAGGTGGTTGTTAATGAGATTTTCCATGCTATTTCGGATGCTTTAGCAAATGGAGATCGAGTTGAATTACGAGGGTTTGGCAGCTTTACAACCAAGCAAAGAAACCCACGTGTTGGCCGAAACCCGAAGACGGGTGAATCGGTTCAGGTTCCAGGTAAAATTGTTCCTCACTTTAAACCAGGTAAAGAGCTGCGTGAGCGTGTCGATCACAATTCGTGATTGTACTTAATTACTAATCTTGATGAGGCAGAGTATGGGCATGAACTGGATAAACATCTTGGTGGTGCTGGTGCTTACTTCCTTTGCCACCATGTTCGCGCTGTCCAATATGGATTCAGTTCATGTTGGTATTGCAGGCCTGATTAGTGACCCTCTGCCTCTCTACATTCCAATATTTGTAGCATTCCTCCTCGGGTTTCTCGGAGGTATGCTCTCTTTAAGCTTCTCTCGACGAAAACATAAACAGGAGATTTCAGATCTTCACAAAGAGAATAAGATGCTGAACCGGGAAGTTGAAAACCTTCGTAATATTCCACTGCAAGATGATGTTTAATGATCATTTTCAGCTTTGAAAATCAACTTTATCCTGCGTTAAGACTCTTCAGAAGACAGAACTTTACCCATTTATATATATTCTGTTCAGGGTGTGAATAGAAAATGACAACTCTTTTAATGAGCCTGATAGCGGCGGCTCTTCTGGTGATGGCTGCACTTTATTGGCGTCAGGTCCAGGAGGATGAGGCATCAGAACGGCAGCAGGAAGAGGATGATCGAGTGTCGCCTTTGTTGCGTGGGATAAATTATCTTCTTTCCGATGAGCCAGATCTGGCATTGCAGGAGATGGTTCAGGTTGCTCGCCTCAGATCAGAGGCTGCAGATGTCTATATGGCACTTGGAGAGATGTTCCGTTCCAAGGGCGAGATAGGTCGTGCTGTCCGCATTCATCAAAATATTCTCGCGCGCCCTGATGTGGCAAAAGCTCTACATCTTCAGGCTCACCTTGCATTGGGAAAAGATTTTCAAACCGGAGGCTTGTTGGACAGGGCGCTTCGTCAGTATGAAAAGGCACTTGCTCTGCAACCTGATCATGTGGGTGCGCTTGAGGCGAGCCTTCGTATTCGTGAACAGAGCAGTGAGTGGACAGAAGCTGAAGAGTTACTCTCACGTTTAGAGCAGATTCAAGGTGATTCACTTCACCTTCATCGAGCCTATCTTATTTCAGAGATGGCTGCGGCCCAGGCTGGCAAGTATCCGGATGAAGCAATGCGCAGTGCCGAGAAAGCTTTGAGCCTTGATAGTGCATGTGCACATGCTTATATCGTTTTGATGATGCTGTATTTGAATCGGAGTGATTTTACCAAGGCTAAAGAGGTGCTTCAGAAGATGTGGAAGGCAGCAGCTGAACATGTCCATCTGTTGATTCCCAAAGTTCTCGATAATCAGAATTTTTATGAAAAACATGGTTATACGATGTTGATGGAATTCTGGAAGGATAGAGAGGATGAGGAGCTGGCTCTGACCTGGCTGGAGAGCGTTGAAAGGGGAGATAAGCTTCTAAGATTGAAAACAGAACTGGGCTTTTCTGCTTCAACATTACGTGCGTCCTTGCGCCTGGCGGCAATTGAAAACACAGAGAATGAGTCCCTGTCCAGCCATGCGATAGTTTGGCGTGATCAGATGAAACGTTTTGTATGTCATGAGTGCGGTGTGAAGGTTGTAGAGCTGCGTTGGCAGTGTCCACAGTGCCATGCATGGGGGTCCATGCATGCTATTCGAGAGGAAGGACTATAAATGCAAGATCAGTTAATGCGAGATAGGCTCATGGTGGCGCTGGATGTGTCGAATATGGAGAGAGCCCTTGCCATACGCGAGAAGGTTGGCGCTGAAGCTGGATGGCTGAAGGTTGGGCTTCGACTTTTTGTAGCAGAGGGGCCTCCACTTGTTAGAGAGCTGGCCACAGTGCATAAAATATTTCTGGATCTTAAATTTCATGATATTCCGAATACGGTAGCTGAAGCAGTTGAGAGCGCAGGAAAGATGGGTGTTCAAATGCTCAACGTTCACGCTGGTGGTGGCCCGGAGATGTTGAAGCGGGCTTCAGAGGTAGCATCAACCTTTCCGGATATGAAGTTGATAGCTGTTACGGTACTAACCAGTGATCCGATGCCGGCAGAGGCTGCTAAAAGGATTGCACTTGAGCGTGCACGTTTGACGCAGGACGCAGGGCTTGATGGTGTGGTTTGCAGTGTGCATGAAGCTGCAGCAATTAAGCAGGCTTGTGGCGGCGATTTTATTACGGTCACCCCTGGCATCCGGTGGGGAGGACAGGATTCACAGGATCAGAAGCGTATTGCTGATCCGGGCTATGCTATTAAGTCCAGCTCAGACTATCTTGTGGTCGGCAGGCCTATTCTACAGGCTGCAGATCCTGCATTGGCAGCCCGTGAAGCAGTTGCGATGATGGAAGCTGCTCAACGTGAGTGATCGGTACGAATCGAACCTTGCTGCTTACGCATGCCATTCGGAGAGTTCACGAGGCCGTTGTTATGATGAGGTGGAGTCAGCCACCAGAAACCCTTTTCAGCGCGATCGTGACCGAATTATTCATTCAGCAGCATTTAGACGGCTTGAGTATAAAACTCAGGTTTTTGTGAACCATGAAGGTGATCATTATCGAACCCGTTTGACTCACTCAATTGAGGTGGCACAAATTGCCCGTTCAATTTGTCGAGCCATGCATCTGCACGAAGACCTGGCCGAGGCTGTTGCTTTGGCACATGACCTGGGTCATACCCCCTTTGGCCATTCGGGACAGGATGCTTTGAATGAGGTGATGAAGCCGTATGGCGGCTTTGAACACAATCGTCAGTCCCTTAGGGTGGTTGAGTCGCTTGAGCATCGCTACGTTGGCTTTTCCGGGCTAAACCTTAGTTATGAGACACGTGAAGGAATCGTGAAGCATAACTCTCCTCATGATGTGCCGAAAAACAGCGACCTGACCGATTTCAATCTGCATGAACAGGCAACACTTGAGGCTCAGATAGGAAATCTTGCCGATGAGATTGCTTACAATAATCATGATATTGATGATGGTGTTAGGGCTGGGATGCTCACTGTTACAGGGCTCAAAGAGGTTGAATTGTTTCGTATGCATTACGAGATGGTTGAAAAAGAGTTTTCGGGCATTGATGAACGGATGGCAGTCACTGAAACTGTGCGCAGAATGATTAACTTCCTGATCCTGGATGTGATTGAAGAGACTGAACGACGAATTAAAGAGAAGGGCGTTTCATCTCTCATGGATGTTCGTGCATCTGAAACCCTGCTTGTCGGATTTTCACGACAGGTTCGGCATATGAATGGTGAATTGAAACGCTATCTTTTTCAAAACATGTATAAGCACTATCGCGTTGTGCGCATGGCTGCAAAGGCTGAACGTGTGATTCAGGAGGTTTTTCTGGCCTATCTGGATAAGCCTGAAATGCTACCGGAAGGCCCGGCGGAAAGGTTGGTAGGCAGTGATGATGACCTGCCCCGAAGGGCGCGGGTGATTGCTGATTACATTGCCGGTATGACAGACCGTTATGCCTTAGATGAGTATGACCGTCTCTTCAGCCTTCATGCCCGAACCTGATCGGGCATAGTGTTATTAAGCTAAAACACAAAGGCAGTGTTTTTATATTCATGACCACCTGTGGGCTGCACGAAAACACTGAATAAGTCAGAACTCCTTAGCTGGATTTAATATAAAACTCGATCTTTGTGTCGCCCAGTTCGATGATATCACCATCTTTCAGAGTTCGAGGCTGATCGCCTACCGTTTCACCATTGACCTTGGGTTTGGCTATGCCTTCAAGGTGGGCGATATGATAGCCGGTAGGCCTGCGAGTAATAACTGCAGCTTGCTTTCCGACCGTGAACCCTTTGATCTTGATGCGACAGCTGTCGCCTTTGCCCAGACTGGTTAGAGAGGCGGTAAGATCCATGCTTTTTCCTGCCAGTGGGCCGGCTACAATCTGTAGCCCTGCCAATGGCATGGCTGTTGCAGCCGACTGGCTTGAGCCATTTTTGGAGATCATCGCCGAACGTGCCTGAGGTGTGATGATCATGGTCTTATCCATATCACCTTCATCTTCCACTTCCGGCTCTACCTCTACAGGCTTGTCCTCAAGCGAGACAAAGGTCAGCACATGTTTACCGATAAGGACGGAATCACCATGTTGAAGAATATGTTTGGTGATCTGTTTGTCATTTACAAAGGTACCATTTGTGCTTCCAAGATCTTCAAGAATAGCTTTGCTGCCAATTTTCAGTACGCGTGCGTGGCGACCGCTGACAGCCAGGTTGTCAACGTGAATTGTGTTTTCAGGCTTGCGTCCAATCGTTGTCTCTTCTCTGTCGAGAGGGATTTCAGAGATGACGGTATCCTTAAACTTCAGAATGAGTTTATAGGCCATTACTTGCCTCCACTATTACATACATCGATGTCATATTAACGTCCAAAAATCTTCGAAAGCAAACCCTGCTTCCGATGAAAGTATTTTTGAGTTCTGATCAGAATGACCGAAATATTGTCCGGTCCCCCCGCATCATTGGCTAACTGTACCAGTTGTGCAGCTGATTTTCGCAGATCTTTAATGTTCTGAATCAGGGTGAGTCGAATTGCTTCGTCAGGAACAACATCTGTCAGCCCATCAGAACACATGAGATAGAGATCTCCTGCCTGAACAATATCTTCAACGATATCGGGCTCAACATCAGGTTCAACTCCCAATGCGCGCGTTACCAGATTTTTGATGGCAGAGTTTCGAGCGTCATCAGCTGTTAATAGTCCTCTGCGAACCTGCTCCTGAATGAGAGAGTGATCCTCTGTGACATGGCTCAGCACGTCGCCACGAAGACGATACATTCGTGAATCTCCAACATGTGCAGCAGTCAGACGATCTGCATAAAAAACAGCGGCAACTACCGTTGTGCCCATACCTGCACACTCAGGTTTCTGTTGAGAACCTTCAAAGATGGCATTGTTGGCCATGGTGATGGCTTCTCGGGTCAGGATTGATTCGCCAGTGAAGCCGGTGTCTTCATCAAGTAGTGCCTCGGACATCTTGGGGAGGCGGTCATTTAGATATCTGCTGGTGACCTCAATAGCCATGGCGCTGGCCACTTCGCCTGCATTATGGCCTCCCATACCATCAGCAAGAACGGCAAAACCAAGTTCAGGCGTAGTTCCGACGCAGTCCTCATTATGGTTTCGCTTAACACCAACATCTGTGGTGGCATGCATCTCTATTGAACTCATGCACTATCTCCCATGGTTTTGAGATCTTTTAGACATCCGATAATGTTACGAACCACCTGATTACCATTTGCGACTCGGGTTGCAGGGTCTTTGGTCAACATTTTATCAACAAGCTCAGCAATGCTTGCCGGTAACTCTTTTTTGTGTTCCCGAATGTCAGGATGCGGTTCGTTAGCAATCTGGAACATGAGTGTTGCCATAGAGTCACCCCTGAATGGGCGCACACCAGTTAGCATCTCATAGAGCATGACACCGAGAGAGAAGATATCGGAACGGCCATCGACATGTTTGCCTGAAAGCTGTTCGGGTGACATATAGGATGGTGTACCCAGTACAACACCGGTTTTGGTTTTGCTGGATGCAGTGATACGGGCAATGCCGAAATCGGTCACCTTCACAGTTTTATCTTTCAGCAGCATGATATTTGCCGGTTTGATATCCCGATGTACCACATTCTGGCTGTGGGCGTAGTGCAGTGCCTCTGCAACTTTACCACAGATTTTCAGTGCGGCCCCTGTAGGGAAGAGCTTACCTTTTTTGGTGTAGGGTGCCAGATCGCTTCCGTTGAGAAATTCCATGGCGATATAAGCAAGATCATGTTCATCACCAGCATCAAAGATGGTCACGATGTTGGGGTGGTTGAGCATGCCTGCTGTCTCAGCCTCACGGAAGAAGCGCTCTTTTACCTCTTCAAGCTCATCCGGCTCAAACTCCTGTGAGAGAGCCATGGTTTTGATGGCTACTTCACGATTGATCTTTGGATCCTTGCCGAGGTAGACGGTTCCCATAGCGCCTTTACCAAGCTCTTTGATGATCTCATAACGACCGAGTGTTGGTTTGGCACCACCGGTAATCAGCAGAGTGGACATTGCATTGCCAGCGGTGCCGCCAAAGATAGCCGTTTCACCTGCATTTTTAACGCGCTCTATTCTTGCCTGAATATCTTTGTAGTTCGGATTATGCTCAGCCATATGTTCATAAACGGCTGTCGCTTTGTTGAATTGCCGTTTGCGCTCAAAATCAAGTGCCAGATTATAAAGAACTGAGAGAATATCTTCATTAACCGGGCATTTTCGGAATTTATCAAAAGCCATGTCCAGCATGCCCTGACTTTGAAAAGAGAGGCCCAGCATTTTGTTGGTCTCGGCGGAATCAGCAGAAATCTTTTCGCGGGCATCTTCACTGGCAAAATGGTGTTTGGTGGTCAGTAGGAGATGGCCCAGCAGTAGTAGCAGAGCGGCTGTTACTGTTTGGATCCAGATCGCAGAGGTGACCAGAAGCATGAAATTGGTGCCTAACAGTGTAAGTAGCAGTAGCAGTGAGATAAGGGCTCCAGCCCCTGCACTAAGGCGCGGGAGAAGAACAGTGAGGTAGAGTCCGACAGCGATCAGAAGTAGCAGCTCCAGCATAATGGCTGCTGCTGGCCTGGTGAAGAAGGCTTCGTTTAAAATGCTCTGAATGACGTGGGCATGATACTCAACACCTGACATCTGGTTGACGATTGGGGTTACGTGAGTCTCACCAATGCCGGTAGCGGTAACGCCAATCAGTACTATTTTATCCTTAAACAGCTTGGCCGAAATACGACCTGAGCTCAGGTCATGGAACGAGTAGTGTTTGAAGCTGTTGCCTGCACCGTCACCATAAAATGCAGGGTAGAGAAACATGCTTGCATTGGTACCAATATCAAGATGGCCCAGCTCGATATTACTGCCGATATTAAGCCTGATATCACTCATGGTTAGGTTGAGGTGTTTGGCTGCAATAGCCAGAGACATCGAAGGTAGATAATCTCCATAGTAATTTACTACCAGCGGCTCTGAGCGTATCACGCCATCACTGTCGGGTGTGACATTTAGATATCCCATTCCTGCAGCGGCTTTGCCCAGTTCAGAAAACGGGTAATTCAGTTTGACCGCATTCAGGGCTGCGGCCCCCTCAATCTCTGCACCGATATTTTTGATCGCCATGCGTCCAACATAATCAGGCAGCTCAGCATCAGGGTGCCCATAGGGAATGCCTTCATCAAAAAACATTGGCATAAATACAATGCCACTCTCGCGTGTTGCAGTAATCAGACGAAGATCCTCATCCATTTCATGAGCTTCAGCTATAATTCTGTCAGCCTCTTTGATTTTCCCCTGTTGTCTTAGAATCTCTGCCAACTGCAAACTGGTTCGTGCGGTTTTAGGAATCTGCTGCTTTTCGCTGTAAAAAATATCCACGCCGATCAGGCGAGCGTCAGCACCGGAGAGCTTTTGAATGACATCGCCGACAACTGAGCGGGGCCAGGGCCAGCGACCAATGCGTTCAATGGAGTCGTTATCAATATCCAGAATGACAATGCGATCATCTGCAGGCGCCATGCTTGCAGATACGCCAAAGTCATATGCTTTCTGTTCCAGCGAGTGCGTAGGGCCAAAACCGATGAGGTAGGCAAGACAGAATAACAGCGTAATACCTAGTCCTAAGACCCAGTCAGATTTCCAAAAAGCACTGTTATTCAATGAGATTGCCCTCCTACCTTCATGCATCATAGCATGAAAAAGACGTAACTAACAAATATCACGTATATTGGGCCTTTTGCGCCCTTGATGGCAAGTCAAAATTTTAATCAACAAAAAAGGGTAACTCCTCTGTTGACAGTCTTATGCCTGATTCGTACCGTTCGCCGCCTTATTCCCCGATAGTTCAGTTGGTAGAACGGTGGACTGTTAATCCATATGTCGCAGGTTCGAGTCCTGCTCGGGGAGCCATTATCAACACAAGGGCTGGCAGCAATGCTGGCCCTTGTTTGTTTTCTGCCTAATTTTTATATAGCCCTGGATAGTCGAAAATTTGTCATAAATGTCGTGGCACCGTACAGTTTTCGACGCATTTATAAAGATTGAGGGGGCATATATGTCGTCAACACGCACAGAACGGGACTCGATGGGTGAGATGCAGGTGCCAAAAGACGCGATGTATGGTGCGCAAACGGCACGTGCGGCTGAAAACTTCCCTGTATCAAACCTTCGCTTTTCACGTCCTTTTATCAAGGCACTGGGCAATATAAAATGCAGTGCCGCTGAAGTTAATCGTGCGCTCGGCAAGCTTGAAGTTGAGCATGCTTCTCTTATTGTCAAAGCTGCAACCGAGGTGGCAGAAGGGCACTGGGATGCACAGTTTGTGCTCGATATCTTCCAGACGGGCTCCGGCACCAGTACCAATATGAACGCCAATGAGGTGATTGCTCACCGTTGCAGCGAGCTTGATGATGCCGTTTCAGTTCACCCAAATGATCATGTAAATATGGGGCAATCCTCCAATGATGTGATCCCTACAGCGATTCATGTTGCAGCCGCTGATCTGTTGATGCATGAACTGCTGCCGGCACTGAGCCATCTACATCAGCAGCTCATGGTAAAAGCCGAAGAGACGATGGATGCAGTAAAGATCGGGCGCACACACCTGATGGATGCAACTCCGATTACACTGGGGCAGGAGATTTCCGGCTGGGCACGACAGGTGGAGCTTGGTATGGAACGATTAAAGAGCACACTTCCCCGGCTGACAGAACTGGCGCAAGGTGGAACTGCGGTAGGAACGGGGCTCAATACGCATCCGGAGTTCGGAACAGGTGTAGCTGCCGAACTTTCATCTATCTACGGCATCGGCTTTCATGAAGCTGAAAATCATTTTGAAGCTCAGGCGGCACAGGATGCAGCGGTGGAGCTCTCCGGTCAGCTACGTACATTGGCCGTTTCGCTGGTGAAAATAGCCAATGATGTTCGTCTTCTTAATGCTGGCCCACGATGTGGAATCGGTGAAATCAGCGTGCCTGCGGTGCAGCCGGGCTCATCGATTATGCCGGGTAAAGTGAATCCGGTGATTGCCGAGTCAATGGCTCAGGTTTCTGCACAGGTGATCGGTAATGATGCCGCCATTGCTTTTGGTGGCGCTTCCGGTCTTCTTGATCTGAATGTGATGCTGCCAATGATGGCACACAACCTTTTGGAGTCCGAGACTATCCTCGCCAATGCATGCCGGATGTTTGCCGACAAATGCATTACCGGAATTGAAGTGAATCGTGAGAAGTGTGAACAACAGATTGAGTGGAGCATGAGCATGGTTACCTCGCTGGCACCGGTGATCGGTTATGATCGTGCTTCCGAGATTGCCAAGCAGGCCGTTAAAGAGGGTAAAACCGTACGCCAGCTCTGTATTGAAGAGGGTGTTCTGCCAGAGACTGAGCTGGACAGGCTGTTGGATCCAACAGGTATGCTGAGTCCCAGTGGGGATTCCTGATTGGCTCCGATCAGGGCGTGTTGAGCGCTCGACTTTTGCTCTCTTTTTTCGTACCCTGCGGGCCGTTTGAATCAGAGAGGTGACCCGATGGCAAATCAGGAAGCAATTTTGGCTTTGGCGGATGGACGAATCTTCCGTGGTCAGGCTTTTGGTGCCGTTGGAGAGACCGTCGGCGAGGTCTGTTTTAACACTTCACTCACTGGTTATCAGGAGATTCTTACTGATCCCTCTTATACTGATCAGATTATCACCTTTACCTACCCTCATATCGGCAATGTTGGAACCAACAGTGATGATTGCGAGTCCGGTTCCGCATCCGTGCGTGGCTGCATCGTGCGAGCACCTGCCCGGATCACATCCAGCTACCGTTCAGAAATCGATTTCGATGATTGGCTAAAAGCCCAGAACGTAGTCGGTATCGCTGATATCGATACTCGTGCACTGGTCCGTCACTTGCGTGACAACGGTGCTCAGAATGGTGTGATAGCCTCCAATGGCATGGGTGAAGAAGAGGCTGTTGCCAAAGCTCGCGGTTGGAACGGCCTGGAAGGGCGCGATCTGGTCGGGCAGGTAAGCTGTGATGAGTCTACAGTCTGGAGCTCTGAGCATGGCAATGGCACCTATGATGTGATCAATGCTGGGTATCGTAATGTGGAAGCCGATAAGCATGTCGTTGCATTCGATTTCGGCTGCAAAAGTAATATCTACCGTAAACTTTCTGATCGTGGGTTGAAGGTCTCTATCGTACCTGCGCAGACCAAGGCTGCAGATATTCTTGCGATGAATCCTGATGGGATCTTTCTCTCTAACGGCCCGGGTGATCCGGCGGCAGTTGGTTACGCGGTTGAAGAGATTCGTGTATTGCTGGATTCTGACACCCCGATCTTCGGTATCTGCATGGGTCATCAGCTGCTCTCTCAGGCGCTAGGTTTGTCTACTTTCAAGCTCAAATTCGGCCATCGCGGCGGTAACCATCCGGTAAAGGATGAGACCACCGGCAAGATCGAGATCACCAGTCAGAATCATGGCTTTGCAGTGGCCGATGACAGTGTTCCTGATCATGTTGAGATCACACACCGCTCACTTTTTGATGGCACTATTGAAGGTCTGAAGGTGAAAAACAAACCAATCTTCTCGGTTCAGTATCATCCGGAAGCAAGCCCGGGCCCACAGGATGCCGATTACCTGTTCGATCGTTTCGCAGATCTAATCAGAGGTTAGTCTTTTTTTAACATTCGATTCAAACGGTTATTAGTGACCCTCTTCTGGGCCAATCCAAAAAAAAGGATTATAAGCAATTTCCCAAAGATGGGCATCTGGATCTTTAAAGTAGCCGTGGTAACCACCCCAGAATGCCTTTTGAGCGGGCTTTGTGATGTCAGCTCCAGCAGTCACTGCCTCTTCCATGAGTTTGTCGACTTCAGCTTCCGATTTCAGGTTGTGTGAAAGTGTTACGCCACTAAACCCACTGCCTTTGGATGAAACGCTGGCATCTTCAGCCAGAGCCTCACGGTTGTAAAGACCGAGCCAGGTTCCATTAAGGGTGAAAAAAGCAACGGTGGGTGGGGAGTCCATTCTTGGAAAGCCAAGCTTCTCATAAAATTTAATCGACCTTTGGAGATCTTCCACACCTAAAGTGATCATACTGATTCTTGGGTTCATTTTTTCTTCCTCCTTAGAAGTCAAAGCTGGCGTATTGTACCAATAGTTAATGTCACTAATGGTTTATTATAGAGAGGATTGTGAATGACCGCTTGAAATGAATGCCGAAAGCGGCCATTCGAATTTGATTATGAATCAGTTTTTTTACCGAACAGGTTTTGGTATTGGCTCTCTTTCATCATGGATGGTTCAGCAATGCCGAGATCCTGCAGCCGTTTCCAGCTTTTCTCTGCTTCTGCTTTTTCCATCGGTTCAAAAACAAACCGATAAGCCGGGATTGTCACAGTGCGCCGCTCATAAGTATATGGTTTTCCGATGGTTTTTAGCCGCGCCTGCATCTGCTCTGCATAAGAGGTGAGATAGAAACGGCCCAGCGCCACGGCAAAGGTGATTTCCCGTTTCACCACTTCTGCATCAATCTTCTTTTTGCGCCAGTGCGCCTTTACTTTCTCGGCTGCTGCCTTGGTTTTGAAGCCGCGGGGGTCATCAAAAGCGTGCAGCTCTACCGGTTCGCGTTTCACCAGCAGCTGGGTTTCAAATCCTTCCCTATAGAGGCGATCACGCATGCTGGCGATGGCCTGTTTCCAGACCATACGCTTGGTAACGATTCGCCAGAGCACAGGGCCGGCATCTTTCATCTTCGGAACTTCTGCCCGAACGGTAGCCTTGGGTTGAATAGTCACCGGGGGCTGCCACGCGTGCCATGCCAGCCATGCGGCCAGCAGCAGGGCTGCAGTAACCAGAGCCTGCTTCATTCTCAGAAGTGTTGCTCGGCCAAAAGGCGCAGGCCATCAAGGGTCAGGTGCGCCTGATGGGCAGAGATCTCCGGGATATCTCCCAACAGTTTTTCCGATAGTCCTCCAGTTGCAATGACCGGAGCCTGCGAGTAACTCTCAACTGCATGCAGCCTGTTGATGAGCCCTTTGATGGCATCGACAGCCGCCCAGTAGCTTCCCGCCTGCATGCTGGTGACGGTATCACGACCAATCAATGTTTCGGTGCGTTGAACTGAGACTTCAGGGAGTTTCGCGGCACGCTGGCAGAGCGCTTCGAGAGAGATCTCCATGCCGGGAATAATCAGCCCACCTGCGTAGTGTCCTTGTTGCGATATGATGTCGAATGTGGTGGCTGTGCCACAATCCAGTACAATCACTGGTGACCCAAAGGCTTCCCTTGCTGCAACGGCGTTGGCGATACGGTCGGCACCGACTTCTCTTGGATTTTTATAGTCGACAGCCATGCCTGTCTTCACATTAGAGCTGCCGACAAAGGCGGCAGGAGTGCCACATATACGTTCACACGCATCGCTTAGTGTGCTGTCGAGATGGGGTACAACACTGGCGGCCATAATGCCGTCGATCTGTTTTGGCTGATGGCCGAACTGCTCAAACATGCCATGTAGCTGCCAGGCCAGCTCATCCGAAGTGAGGCTGTGGCTGCTGGAGAGGCGCCAGTGGGAACAGAGTTGTTCACCCTCAAAGAGGCCGAAGACCATCTGCGTATTACCGATATCGACTACCAAAAAACGTTTCATCTTTCCCTATCCCTTAGTTTGTGCCCATCAGTTCAATGTCTCCTGCAATAAAGCGCTGCAGTTCACCGCAAACCCTTAAAAGCAGGGCACCATCACTGTCGAGTGCTTCTGCAATCCCTTCAACATACCCATCGCTGCCGTGCGCCCGAACCTTGTGACCACTGGCAGCATGAGCTTGCCACCACGCTTCGCGGATGGGAGCAAAGCCATTGGTCAGGTATTCATGATAGCTTAACTCCATCTCCTTGATGATGGCCAGCGCTGTTTCGAGTCGGTTTGTTTTCTTTCCACTTGCTGTCGAGAGGTCGGTTACTCTCTGTGTAATATCTTTTGGCCAGCCGCTTTCAGGCCGTCGAATGTTGACTCCAACGCCGATCACCACGGCGTGTACTTGCCCGGGTTCACCGCGCATCTCGGTCAGAATGCCTGCGACCTTGGCACCGTCATACAGAATATCGTTGGGCCACTTGATACCGATATTGGGCGCAAGCTTTGATAGTGCTCTGTGCAGCGCTACAGCAGTTAACAGCGAGAGCTGCGGTACTTTTTCCGGCTCAATAGAGGGGCGAAGCAGGATCGATAGTGCAAGTGAACTGTTCTCTGCGGTATGCCATGATCTTCCCAAGCGGCCTCTGCCCATCGTCTGTCGATTGGCAATAATGACAAGACCTTCATCGGCACCAGCCTCAGCCTGTCGCATCACTTCACGATTGGTGGAGTCGATCTCATCAAGCACTATGCATGTTGAGCCAATCAGGCTGTCGCCCAGCTGTCTGTTTAGTATGCCAGGACTTAACACATCCGACTTGAGCTGGTAGCCGCGCCCGGTATAAGATTCAATCTCGATACCCTGTTTGCGCATGCTCTGGATATGTTTCCAGATGCCAGCCCGACTCAAGCCCAGTTCATCTGCCAGGTTGTCACCTGAGACGGGGATGTTGCTGCCGCTTAAGCGTGCCAGAATCGCATCCTGTCTCGCATTCATCGGGGTTGAACTCATGCTGTGTCCGATTTTCCTGATGTGACACGCATCGAGAGATCAAGCGCGGGAGCCGAGTGAGTGATGGCACCAATGGCGATACGGTCAACGCCAGTCTCAGCATATGCGCGGGCACTCTCCAGTGTAATATTACCGGATGCCTCTAACAGGATTGATTTGGGCGTCATCTCGCGCGCTTTTCTCACATCTTCCGGTGTCATATTATCAAGTAGGATAATATCGGGACAGGCGAGGATCGCCTCCTCAAGCTGCTCAAAAGTCTCACACTCCACCTCAACCCATATTGAGTCATTCTGAGTATAACACTGGTTGATTGCATCAGTGATCGAACCGCACGCTTCGATATGGTTCTCTTTGATCAGCATGCCGGATGCAAGATCCATGCGGTGGTTGACCCCTCCGCCGTGAACCACGGCAGCTTTTTCTATTTTCCGCATGCCAGGTGTGGTTTTGCGGGTATCAACAATCTGGCAGTCGGTTCCTGAGATCGTTTCGGCGAAATGGGAGGTGGCAGTGGCGATACCGGAGAGATGTTGCAGAAAGTTTAGAGCTGTACGTTCGGCTGCCAGCAGTGAATGAATTGACCCTTTTAACTCGCAGAGTAGTGCACCCGGGCTGACAGAATCACCATCACTGACCAGCCAGGTTTGTTCTATGCTTGCATCAACCTGCATAAACACCTGTCTGGCCAACTCAACACCGGAGAGGTGGCCATCTGCCTTGGCGGTGATGCGTGCCTCTCCCTGTTGCCCCATTTCAATTGTTGCGATGCAGGTGAGATCATCGCTTGCTGCATCTTCGTCCAGTGCCATTGCAATGAGTCTGTCGGTATCAGTGATGTTCATGATCAAAACCTACAGTAACCAGAGTGTGACACCCATAGCGAGTGTAGCCAGTGGCAGTATGAAGTGGGTGGGTATAAATGCTCTGGCTGCTGAGGCTGCGATGCCGGCCAGCAGTGTGGCAATGAAAAGGCGCTGCCATTCGATACCGTGATAGAGATGGATGGCCCAGCCGCATATCAGGGCCGTAGATATAACCAGTCCAATATGACCGATCAGAGTCTGTTTTGGGTGCAGAGGGAAGCCGAGTTGCAGGTATCGGCCTCGATCCAGAAGATCGGCAGCAGGAAAAGCGAGGCATACAGCAAGCCCGATTCCCAGGCCAAATTCAGGTGAACGTTGGAAAAAAGCTGCTGCAATAGCGAGCGAAGCGATGAGTGACAACAGCGGCAACATCTGAGGTGATTCACCTTCATAAAGATCGCCTGACCAGGCGAAGCGAAGGTGTTGCCAGAAGGGGGTGTTGATGCCAAAGCCGAGCAGGACAGGCAGCCCAAGCAGCATGATGCCTGCCCAGAGCCAGATCGGATGTTCGTAGAGAGGCCAGAGCAGCACCCAGATTGAGATCATGGGTGGCAACGCAGCACAGAGTGTGTCTGAAGCGATGTTCCGACGCAAAGTCATCACTGAAATCCAGGCGAGCTGGGCAAGACCAATAAAGAAGAGAGCAGTGATCATGATGTCAATCTGTGCTGTGAGCATGGCGTGAGCCTAACGTAGTCGACTTAACTCCTCCAACTAGTTGTGAATTTTGCTGATAAGGAGGCGGTTATCCGCTAGGGTTCATCCTCAATTTTTTCCGACATTTATACGGACAGGAGGGATGTATGACACAGGATGAGATGAAGCAGAAGGTGGCTGAGGCAGCACTTGCTTATGTGGTAGAGGGTAGCATCGTCGGTGTCGGCACCGGATCAACCGCTAACATGTTTATTGATGCACTGGCAACGATGAAAGACAGAATCAAAGGTACCGTGGCAAGTTCCGAAGCGACTGCCGAGCGTCTTGCCGGGCACGGTATTCCGGTGCTCGATCTCAATGAAGCTCTAACCCAGGTCGACTCTCTCTCCGTCTATATTGACGGTGCGGATGAATTTGATGCAGGAAAAAACCTGACCAAAGGTGGTGGTGGCGCACTAACTCGTGAAAAGATTGTGGCGGCAGGCTCCGATAAGTTTGTCTGCATTGTTGATGAGAGCAAGCGTGTTGAACATCTGGGCGCATTCCCGCTACCCATTGAAGTGATTCCGATGGCCCGTGAACTGGTGGCAGGAATCGCTAGAAAGTTGGGCGGTGAGCCGAAGCTACGCGAAGGCTTTATCACTGATAACGGCAACATCATTATTGATGTGTTTGGTTTGACGATTACCGATGCGCGTGGCCTGGAAGACCATCTGAATTCTGTTCCAGGTGTTGTAACCAATGGGGTTTTCTCGCACCAGGGCGCAGATGTGGTGTTGATGGGCACACCTTCCGGCGTTGAAACGATTGATTGAAATCAATCTCTTGCGGAGGTGAGGGTTTCTCATCTCCGCGATACTTCTTAATAGATAATATTAACTTCTTTCCCACTGACTTATGAATATAACCGACTTCGACTATTCGCTTCCCAATGAGCTGATCGCCAGATCACCTTTAAAACAGCGTGATGCCTCACGTCTGCTTGAGCTTAAGGTGAATGGACAGGCAGATCGGATGATTTCAGATCTGGTTGACCTGATTGAGCCAGGGGACATCTGGGTGCTCAATGATACCCGTGTAATTCCGGCACGCCTGCTGGGCAAAAAAGAGAGTGGCGGCAAGGTGGAGCTGCTGCTGCTGGAGCCAACGGGGGAGCCAGCCGGAGAGGCCGATGAGTGGATCGCCTGGGGTAGATCAAACAAACCGTTGAAGCCCGGAGAGATCATTACGATAGCCGATGGTTTTGAGGCCGAGATTTTATCGCGTGAGGGGAAAGAGGTTCGAGTTCATCTCAAAGCTATAGATGTGATGGCTGCCATCGAAGCCAATGGTCATATGCCACTCCCTCCCTATATCGATCGCCCTGACACGGAAGAGGACAAGAATCGTTACCAGACCGTGTTTGCCAATGAACCGGGCGCTGTTGCTGCACCAACTGCAGGGCTGCACCTGACCAACGATCTGATGCAGAAGATGGAGGCGGCGGGAGCCACCTTTGTACACGTCACGCTGCATGTTGGGCCGGGTACCTTTCAACCGGTTCAGGTCGACAATGTGAATGATCATGTGATGCATGAAGAGGCGTATCAGATTTCTGAATCAGCAGCAGAGCAGATCAACCGGGCCAAAGGTGAAGGGCGCCGGGTTGTGGCTGTAGGGACGACATCACTGCGTACGCTCGAAGCTGCTTCTGGTGATTCAGGTGTCACGGCAGGTGCGGGGCGCACCGATATTTTTATTTATCCCGGCTATGATTTCAAAATTGTGGATGCGCTGCTAACTAACTTCCACCTGCCGAAATCGACGCTGTTGATGCTGGTGAGTGCATTGGCCGGACGTCGGCGTATGATGGCAGCCTATGAGTATGCCAAAGCGCAGAGCTATCGATTCTACTCCTATGGTGATGCAATGTTTGTTCGGAAAATGGGTGAGGAATCTGGAGTGAAAGAACTGTCATGAAAATTATGCTGGCGCAGGTTGCCCCGAGAGTGGGTGATATCACCGGTAATGTTGAGTTGATTATTGATGCGGCCAGTCAGGCTGCGGATGCATCGTGTGATCTGATTGTTTTCCCTGAACTTACTGTTACCGGTTATCCACCCGAAGACCTTCTGCTCAGACCACTGTTTATGCAGGCCGTTGAATTTGCTGTCGATGAAATTGTTGCGGCGAGTGGGAGCTGTGCCGTGGTGTTCGGTGCACCGCGTTGTTTTGATGGAGCAGTTAGAAACAGCGCCTTTATTGCCATCAAGGGTGAGTTGGTTGGTATCTACGATAAGCAGCATTTGCCTAACTACGGTGTGTTTGATGAGCTTCGTTATTTCAGCCCAGGCCGTGGCGAAAGCGTTGTTTTTGATCTGAATGGTTGGCGCGTAGGTGTTGGAATCTGTGAGGATATCTGGAGTGACTCGCTGGCAGAAAAGCAGGCCTGTTTGGCTGCAGATGTCTGGCTTAATCTCAATGCATCGCCGTTTCATATGAATAAGCAGGTTGAGCGCGAAGCGCTGATGAGCAAGCGTGCAAAAAGTTTTGCTGCCCCGGTGGTCTATGTGAACCCGGTGGGCGGTCAGGATGAGGTGGTTTTTGATGGCGGCTCGCATGTAATGGATGCCTCTGGCGATCTGTTGATGCGCGCTCCTCTGTTTGAAGCTGCCCTGCCTATCGTGGATATGGAGCTTGCCGGTCAGTCTGATATTGCAGCGCTTCCGGATTCAACGGCGCAGATTCATGATGCACTGGTGCTCGGTGTGCGCGACTATGTACGGAGAAATGGATGCCATCAGGTAGTGATTGGACTCTCTGGCGGTATCGATTCTGCTGTAACAGCTGCGATTGCCGTGGAGGCGTTGGGTGCGGAGAATGTGTTGGGTGTATTGTTGCCTTCGAAATTCTCCAGTGATCACTCCATCGCTGATGCTGAAGCGCTGGTAGAGAATCTTGGTATTGAGAGTATTACACTACCGATTGCAGGGCCGGTTGAGGCAGCTGAGTCTGCATTAAAAGATACTTTCTCCGCATGGGGAAAAAGTGAACCGGATGTGACCGAAGAGAATATTCAGGCTCGAAGCCGCGGTATGTTGCTGATGGCGATCTCAAACAAGACAGGTCGCATGTTGCTCACTACCGGTAATAAGTCAGAGATGGCGGTCGGTTACGCTACTCTGTATGGGGATATGGCTGGTGGCTTCGCCGTGCTCAAAGATGTCTGGAAAACCGATGTCTTTGCACTGGCAAACTTTATGAACGAACTGCGAGAAACCGTTCCACAAAACACTATTGATAAACCGCCATCTGCAGAGCTCAGGCCTGATCAGAAAGATTCCGATTCGCTACCCGGTTACGACGAGCTGGATACCATCCTGAAAGCGGCGATTGAGGATCGGCTCTCTGTCGATGAGATTGCAGCTTTTGGCTTTGATATTGACGAAGTGAAGCGGGTTGTGGGGATGCTTCACATGGCTGAATACAAACGGCGGCAGGCGCCTCCCGGTGTGAAGATCACACGTCGCGCATTTGGCAGGGACCGGCGTTATCCGATCACGCATGCATTTCGAGAAAATTAAGGCACACTTTCTACGCGGCTGATTTGCCAACAGCAGTCTCTTATGCAATGCTGCCCTCTTTTAAAAATATGGATGGGTCTATATTTATTTCCAACAGGAGACAAACTGTGAGTGACGCAATCAAAAAAGTCTTCGATCTGATCGAAGAGAACGAGTGCGAATTTGTTGATGTTCGGTTTACCGATACACGCGGCAAATGGCAGCACGTAACATTTCCAATCCACGAGCTGAACGAAGACTGCTTCGAAGATGGCTTTGCCTTCGACGGATCATCCGTGGCTGGCTGGTGTGATATTAATAATTCAGATATGGCTCTGATTCCAGATCCGGAAAGTGCTCGTATTGATCCATTTTTTGAGGCCTGCACACTGGTGCTGGTTGCTCAGGTGATTGATCCGATCTCTGGTCAGGATTACAACCGTTGCCCACGTCAAGTGGCGCAGCGTGCTCTGTCATACATCCGCTCTGCAGGCATTGCTGATACCGTATACTTCGGCCCTGAGCTGGAGTTTTTCATCTTTGACGGCGTAACCTGGAACAACGAAATGGGCAGTTGTGGCTACCAGATCGAATCTGAGGAAGCTGCATGGAACTCAGGCAAAAACTTCGCTGATGTTTCTGATGGCATGATCCGTAATTACGGTCATCGTCCAAGTGTTAAGGGTGGATACTTCCCGGTTCCTCCAGTTGATTCCCTGCATGAAATTCGTAACGATATGTCACTGGTCATGACTGATCTTGGCATCCACATGGAGTGCCACCACCATGAAGTGGCGACAGCAGGCCAGTGTGAACTGGCGATGCGTTTTGGTGAAATGATCGATATCGCAGATCGTGCACAGTGGTACAAGTATGTGGTTCACAATGTGGCTCATGCACATGGTAAAACTGCTACTTTTATGCCTAAGCCAATCTACAACGACAACGGAACTGCGATGCATGTCCACCAGTCTTTATGGAAAGATGGCAAGAACCTCTTTGCAGGTGATAAGTATGCTAACCTTTCACAGGAAGCGCTCTGGTATATCGGTGGTATCATCAAGCACGCACGTGCATTGAATGCATTCACCAACGCTTCTACCAACTCGTATAAGAGGCTGGTTCCAGGCTTTGAGGCTCCGGTAATGCTGGCTTACTCAAACCGTAACCGTTCAGCTTCTATCCGTATCCCGGTTGTAAACTCTGATCCGGCTCGCCGTATCGAAGTTCGTTTCCCTGACTCAACAGCTAACCCATATCTGGCATTCACTGCCATGATGATGGCTGGTCTTGATGGTGTTGCTAACAAGATTGATCCGGGTGAAGCAGCAGATAAGAATCTTTACGATCTTCCAGCGGAAGAAGCACTGAAGATTCCTACTGTATGCGCTAGCCTTGATCAGGCACTTGAAGCTCTCGATGCAGATCGTGACTTCCTGAAGACTGGCGGTGTGATGGATGACGATATGATTGACGCTTACATCGAATTGAAGATGGAAGAAGTTAATGAAGTTCGCATGCGTCCGCACCCAATGGAAATGGAACTTTACTACTCAGTATAAGTTTTAGTTCTGTTAATCATAGAGAGCCGTTCCGGGAAACCGGAGCGGCTTTTTTAATGCTTGCTCTAGCTGAAATTTTCTAATTGTATTGATCTGTATGCTTCTACTATTGATTAAAGGGCAATGATTTTTTAAGTTTGATTGCACTGGTTACATTGATCTTCTCGGAAGGGGGTTGGGTATGATTCTAATTATTCATTTGTGTTTTGCCGGTATATGGCTTGGTTGCGTGCTTACAGAGGCACTGTTTGAAAGGGCGTTGTTGGGAACAGGTAGGGATAATGAATCCATATTGGCATCACTGCATAAACGCGTGGATATGATTGTTGAAATACCGGCATTTCTTGGTGTTTTAATTACAGGTGCTATTTTGTTGTCTGATGCAGGTGTTACAACCTGGCTGATAGTTAAAGTTGTTATCAGTTTGGTCGCAGTAGTTGCAAATATTTACTGCGTCCGTCTCGTGTTTTTGCGTGTTAAATATGCCAGTGAAAAGAATTGGGTGGCGTTTGAACGTGCCGATCATATGCAACATAAAATAGGAGCCGTTGTTTTGTTGGGAATAGTGTTGGCATTAAGTATGGGTCTGTACTTCAGTGCCTGATAAAGAGGCTCGATGAAATATTGTCATGTCGTTTCTGCTGTTGATTACAGAAGTTATAGCTCTTCCCCTTTTTTGAACTCTTTTGAGATGTAGGGGCATGGACTTCAGATGATCTTTATTATTATAGAGCTGCTCTTACGAGTGGGTTTAATGCCTGCTTATTACGCTTTTCCAGTAAATTTGCGCAATGATCTGTTTCCATCTAATGTGAAAGTTGTGAAAGAGAGGGGATGATTTGATGTTTATTGTACAACTAGAGTTTTCTGAGAACAGAGCACAGGCAGGTGAGTTTATGGAAGGCCACAATGCGTGGATCAATCGCGGCTTTGATGATGGCGTGTTTCTGCTGGTCGGTGGCCTTCAGCCCAATCTGGGCGGAGCAATTGTGGCGGATAACTGCTCACTCGCTGCCCTTCAAAGCAGAGTGAATGATGATCCGTTTGTTGCAGAGGGGGTTGTTAGTGCGGAGATCATTGAGATTACACCGATAAGAGCTGACAAACGGCTACAGTTTCTTCTCGACGGGTAACCAGAGATAAAAGGCTCTAATCCATATTGTTTGTGACACTGTTGAAAGCAAAAAAGTTCAATTAATTGAAGGGGATAAAATGACAAATGAGTTGAAAGGGACGTTTCAGATTACAGGTTGGGATGAGGCACCATATTTAGAGAGTGACAATGGAGCAAAGCTTACCCGGGCAACAATCACCCAGAATTATACAGGTGATATCGAAGGTTCAAGTGAACTGGAATATTCCATGTCGTATCAGGCTGATAAAACTGCCGTGTTTGTGGGCTTTGAAAAAATCACAGGCTCTATTCGTGGAAAAGAGGGCTGCCTGATTATTCAGCACAGTGGAAAGTTTGAAGCAGGGGTGGCAAGTAGCCATTTTACTGTCGTTTCCGGTTCAGGCCAGGGCGAGTTATCAGGTATCGAAGGCAAAGGCTCTTTTATCTCCGGTGAAAATGGTCAGGCAAATTACAAGCTCACAATTAACGCCTAATGAAGTATACTGTCCCGGGAATTCTTCAAATATATGATCCCATCTAAGCTGAAAGTTATGGAAGGGAGCGATGAATCATGGAAAAGCTAGGGGTCAGGTTGAACCTCCCCCGGTTTAACGGATACAACAATTAGGCGAATATATCGCCGAGGAGTATCCGATGAGTAAACAAAGAACATACAAGACATTCACACGAGAATTCAAGATTGAGGCGG